>OLPG01000071.1_pt1 | contig 91008 bp, 68 predicted proteins | sample 1672311 | NCBI WGS metagenome assembly OLPG01 (sample SAMEA3136670, study PRJEB25190) | human gut metagenome | biome: human gut; feature: human-associated habitat; material: faeces | place: Austria | collected 2013 | reverse complement strand
CGCTCGCCAACAGCCCCTCGGGCGGCGCGGTGGCCACCATCGCGGTCCCCCTGTGCGGGGCCTGACGACTCAGGCCCTCACAGCGGCGTGGCTCGCAACCAAACGCTTCCATCTTGAAACACGGGGAGTAAATCGCGAAATCGCAGGTGAAAGAGAGTAAAAAGGCAAAGAAAAAGCCTCCGTTCCAACATGGGAACGGAGGCTCGATAATCGAGTTTACTCACCAATGTCGCTGGTGGTTTTGCCGTAACTCTCGTACGAAACGAAACTCAGGAGCACAGTGCGGCACTCAAAAGTGCAGGTCAGAACCCTGTCAGCCTACTCCCATTCGATCGTCGCGGGCGGCTTAGACGTGATGTCGTAGCACACGCGGTTGGCGCCGGGGACCTCAGCAACGATGCGGCCGGAGATGCGGGCCAGGACGTCGTAAGGCAGTTTGGCCCAGTCGGCGGTCATGGCATCGCTGGACTCGACGGCACGCAGGATGATCGGGCGCTGGTAGGTGCGCTCGTCACCCATAACGCCGACGGACTTGATGTCGGGCAGAACCGCAAAATACTGCCAGCAGCTGTGCTCGGAGTTACGCTCGCCGGTCCGCTCATACAGGCGCTGGTTGTAGGCGTCGAGCTCCTCGCGCACGATAGCGTCGGCGTTCTTGAGGATCTCGAGCTTCTCCTTGTCGACCGCGCCGATGATGCGGATGGCCAGACCCGGACCCGGGAAAGGCTGACGGAACACGATGTGACCCGGCAGGCCCAGCGCCAGACCAAGTGCACGGACCTCGTCCTTAAAGAAGTGATCGAGCGGCTCAATAAGGTCGAAGTGCACGCCCTCGGGGAACGGGATCAGGTTGTGATGGCTCTTGATGGTGGCCGTCTTGCCGCCCGTCTTGCGAGCGCCGGACTCGATGATGTCGGGGTAGATGGTGCCCTGAGCCAGGTACTTGACCGGCTTGCCATCGGTCTCGAGCTGCTGAGCAACCGCGAAGAACTCTTTCCAGAACTGCGTACCGATGATGCGGCGCTTCTCCTCGGGCTCGGTCACGCCGGCCAGAAGCTCGGCATAGCGGTCCTCGGCGTGGACGTGGATAAAGTCGACGTCGAACTGCTTGGTGAAGACCTCCTCCACCTGCTCGGGCTCGCCCTTGCGCAGCAGACCGTGGTTGATGAACACGCAGGTCATCTGCTTGCCCACGGCGCGAGCGCCCAGCGCAGCCACGACGGAGGAGTCGACGCCACCGGACAGGGCCAGAATCACGCGGTCGTCGCCGACCTTCTCGCGGAACTCGGCCGTCATGGTCTCGACCAGGTTGTCCATACTCCAGTTGGGCTCCAGGCCGCAGATCTCAAACAGGAAGTTGCTCAGCAGCTGCTGGCCGTACTCGGAGTGCTTGACCTCGGGGTGGAACTGCGTGGTGAAGATCTTGCGCTCGACGCACTCCATGGCAGCGACCGGGCACACGTCGGTGCTGGCGGTAACAGTAAAGCCCTCGGGCACCTCGGAAACGGCGTCGCGATGGCTCATCCACACGGTCTGCTCCATGGGCGTGGAGTTAAAGAGCTTGGCGCCGGCCGTGCGCGTGATGGTGGCGCGGCCGTACTCGCCCACCTCGGAGTGGCCGACCTTGCCGCCGAGCGTCACGGCCGTGATCTGATGGCCGTAGCAGAAGCCCAGGACGGGAAGGCCCAGGTCAAAGATGGCGGGATCGATGGACGGAGCGTCCTCGGCATACACGGAAGCCGGGCCGCCGGAAAGGATGAGCGCAGAGGCGTTCATCTCGCGAATCTCGTCGGCCGAGATGTCGCAGGGGACAATCTCGGAATACACGTTGAGGTCGCGGACGCGACGGGCAATGAGCTGACCGTACTGCGCACCAAAGTCGAGTACGAGGACCTTTGCGGAAGCCTTTTGATCCATGGTTCCCCCTCTTGTTGGCGGGGAGCCGGTGCCCACCCGCGTGAATGAACGAAAATAGCCTTCATAGTGTACACGTTATATGGGGTTTCTCGCCCCTCGCAGCCATCAGCGCACGGCAAACGCACGACCTAGGCCCTTATTTGACGGCAATTGAAGTGTTACCAAACGTTACAGATGATGTAATACGTTTGAACATTGGACGCCCTGTGCCACAATACTGCCGAACGACTCCGCCCTTGCGGCGGCAAATACGATAGGAATACCAGCATGAAGCGCATCCTTCTCATCGCCACGGGCGGCACCATCGCATCGACCGAGGACGGCAACGGCCTCTCCCCCGCCCTGACCGGTGAGGAGCTCGCCCAGAGCGTCCCCGAGATCTCGGACCTCTGCGAGCTCGACGTGGTGCAGCCCATGAACATCGACAGCACCAATATGCGCCCGAGCGACTGGATGCGTATCCGCGACGTCATCGTCGAGGGCTATGCCGACCACGACGGGTTTGTGGTCCTGCACGGCACCGACACCATGAGCTACACCGCGGCGGCGCTTTCCTATCTGATTCAGGACAGCCCCAAGCCCATCGTGCTCACCGGCTCGCAAAAGCCCATGGGCAATCCCTTTACCGATGCCAAGCTCAATCTGTACCAGAGCCTGCTCTATGCGCTCGACGAGCATTCGCACGACGTCTCGATCGTGTTTGGCGGCGTAGCCATTGCCGGCACGCGCGCCCGCAAGCAGCGCACCATGAGCTTTAACGCATTCATTAGCGTCAACTATCCGCCCATTGCCTACATCCGCAACGACCGCATCGTGCGCAACGGGCTCCACGGCACTCATCTGGGCGAAAACCCGGTGCGTTTCTACGACAGCATCGACCCGCGCGTATTTGTACTCAAGCTTACGCCCGGCGTGAACCCGGGCATCCTCGACGCCCTTGCCGACAGCTACGACGCCGTGATTCTGGAGACCTTTGGCATTGGCGGTATCCCCGAGTTTGGCGAGTCGGGCGAGTCGTTCCAAGAGGCAATTTTCCGCTGGGTCGATTCGGGTCGCACCGTCGTTATGACCACGCAGGTCCCCGAAGAGGGCCTCGATCTGGGCGTTTATGAGGTCGGCCGTGCTTACGCCGATCATCCGGGCATTCTGCGCGGCGACGACATGACCACCGAGACGCTCGTGGCCAAGACCATGTGGGCACTCGGCCAGTCACGCGATGCGGCCGAGATCCAGCGCCTGTTCTACAGCCAAGTCAACCACGACCGCATCCCGATGGCGTAATCCCTAAGGCAGTTCCACTTATCGCAGCCTCAAACGACAGGTGGTCCCCCTCGGGCCGTGCAAAAATCGGAGTATTCTGCAATTTCTCCGCCGGAGACATAGAATCGGCCGATTGTTAGACGAACTTTTAGGGCGAAGAGGCCGTCTAGTAAATATTTATTCCACATTTGCATTAAGCGTGTGGATTAACTACTGTCAAAAAGGCAAAGCCAGCCGCTCGAGCTACCATCTACGGCCGAACTGGTGCTGAATACTCGCGATTTTGCACATCGCAACCAGGGGGACCCGCCCAAAGAGCGTCAAATACAGCGGGGGAACGCCCTATTCGATACCCTCGAGAAGTTCTGACACCGTCATGCCGAGTGCGGGTGCGATCTTAAATAGAACCTTGAGCGTGAAATTTGCCGTCCCATCTTCGATTCGGTCGAGGTAGGGTCGGCTAATTCCTGTCGCCACACAAAAATCAACCTTGGAGATACCAAGGTCCCTGCGTGTCTCTTCGACCCGCCTGCCAAGAATCTGTTTCGCACGTTCGTCCATGCAGCCGAGTTTGAAATGGAGCCGAACATAAACGTAAACTATAGTTTACGTTTTGCCGAATACACAGGAGTTTTCTATGTCGGGTTCTTCGGTCCGCATGTACCGAGCCACGCTTCGCACAAACAGCGCACCGCCCAAGCTCGTCGTCGTTGAAGCAGAAAGCCTTTCGCCCGATGAGCGCACAGCATTTGCATTGCTATCAAGTCGCGTCGCCACCGTTCTGCTCCCTTGCCCGACGCAAGGTGAACTTGCTGTTCAATGCCAAACGCACAGCTGCCCACTCAATCAGGCTGCCGTAATCGCAACCAGCCAACGCGGCCTGCCGCTCCTTTTAGAAGCCGGCATCGCACTCGCCCTTCGTGGCGCCGGATACGAAAACGAGACCGCCGCCGATATGGTCTTTAAACCACGATCGAGCGGCGGCCTCGCAGCAGCCATTGAATATATGTGCAGGCTCGTTGCCTAAAAGGACAAGCTAGAAACCAAGGCCAAAGCCCGTTCCGGTAATCGCCGAGTACATAAAGTAGACGTTGACCACGTTGAGGAACACGCCCGTGATGCAGCCGTTGCGCAGGTAGCGCTCGCACACGATGCGCGCCATGGCGGCGGAGTCGTCATTGTTTTTAGCCTGGCGTCCTGCCGTAAAGTACGTCGCCACGCTCAGCAGCAGGTTGAGCACCGGCAGTGCCAGCAACTCATAGCTCTTGCCCCAGCGCGTCGCCTCGCCGGCGGCATTAAACTTCGTTGCCACCTCGGGGCCAATGTTGGGGATAACACACGCCGCTACCACCAGCGGAAGCACTGCAAGCACCAGCAGCGCGATGCCCATGTAGCCGGCTTTTTTGCCATATTTAAACATGCGCGTCGTCCTTACACGTTAAAGCGGAAGTGCACGACGTCGCCATCGGCCATGACATAGTCCTTGCCCTCAATACGCAGCTTGCCGGCGGCCTTGGCGCCCTGCTCGCCGCCGAGCTCGATGTAGTCGTCATAGCCAATGACCTCGGCCTTAATAAAGCCGCGCTCAAAGTCGGTGTGGATGACACCGGCGGCCTGCGGGGCGGTCGCGCCCTGACGAACCGTCCAGGCCTTGACCTCCATCTCGCCGGCCGTAAAGAACGACTGCAGGCCGAGCAGCTTGTAGGCAGCCTGAGCGAGCACGTCCAGGCCAGGCTGTTCCAGGCCCAGGCTCTCCAGGTAGTCGGCAGCGTCCTCGGGATCGAGCTCGGAAAGCTCGGCCTCGATCTTGGCGCAGATGGGCAACGGCTTGACGCCATCGATGGGCGCCAGATCGTCGTTGAGCATATCCTCGTCCACGTTTGCCACATACAGGATGGGCTTCATTGTGAGCAGGAACAGACCCTTGGCGGCAGCACGCTCCTCGTCGGTCATCTCCATGGATGCGGCGCGCTTGCCCTCGTTGAGCCAGACAAGCAGGCGCTTAGCGACCTCGAACTTGGGCATGAGCTCCTTGTCGCGCTTGGCCTCCTTCTCGAGCTTGGGCAGCTGCTTCTCGAGCGTGCCCATGTCGGCCAGGATGAGCTCAGTCATGATGGTGTCGGCATCGCCGGCGGGGTCGACGAACTCGCCCGTGCGGCCCACCTCGCGCATAACGTTGGGGTCCTTAAAGTAGCGCACGACCTCGCAGATGGCGTCGGTCTCGCGAATGTTGGCCAGGAACTGGTTGCCCAGGCCCTCGCCCTCGTTGGCGCCCTTCACCAGGCCTGCGATGTCGACGAACTCGACCGTCGCCGGCACAATGCGGCCCGGGTTGACAATGTCGGCGAGCTTTTGCAGGCGGCTATCGGGCACGTCAACGATACCCACGTTGGGGTCGATCGTGGCAAACGGGTAGTTAGCGGCAAGGCCGGTCTTTTTGGTAAGCGCGGTGAACAGCGTCGACTTGCCCACGTTGGGCAGGCCCACGATACCGATGGAAAGGGACACGACAGCTCCTTTTGGTACAGGTACTTCAAACTGCATAAGTATAGCGCCGCCGCAGCATCCGGGCGAATCCGGACACCGCGACGGCGCAAATGAAGCAGAGATGCGTGAGAGTTCGAGACAGCAGTCCTTACTTAAGCTCGGGCCAGAAATCCTTGTTGGCCTCGATGAGCTCGTCCAGAATCTGCTTGGCAACGCTCGCCGAAGGAATGGTCTTGGAGAGCGTGAGTGCCTGCCAGAGCTTCTGGTAGCTGCCCTCGACCCAAGCCTGGACAACGAGCTTCTCGACGGAAACCTGCTGCTCCATCAGGCCCTTCTGGAACTGCGGAATCGGGCCCTGGCAAATCTTCTCAAAGCCGTTGGAACCGACGATGCAAGGCACCTCGACCATGGCCGTCGGGTCGAAGTTGGGCACAGCGCCATCGTTGGGGACGATCAGCAGGAAGCGCTCGAGCGTGTTCTCGGCCAGTGCGCAGGCAAGGTCGACGATGTAGTTGGCATGTACATCCGGCTCAAAGCCGCCGTCCTTGGCAGTACCCTTGGCGATGATGTCGCGGCAAGCGCCAAAGACCTTCTTCTCGCGGCCGTCCATAACCTCATTGGCGCGAGTGTAGTTGGGGTCAGACGTCTCGACGACATAGTCCGGGTACAGGTAGTACTTGAGGTAGGTGTTGGGAATCGTCTCGGGATCGACAGCATAGACATCCTTGGCCTTGCCGAAGGTGTGAATCCAGCTCTCCTCGACATGCTGCTCCTTACCGGCCTCGTGCTCGATGCCGTCCAGGTAGCCGTTCTTAGCCATGTGCTCCTTAATCTGCGGCATGAGGTCGTTGCCATCCTTGTCGTAGATTTTGCTCCACCAACCAAAGTGGTTGAGGCCGTAGTAGCTATACTGCAGCTCGCGACGATCCTTGATGCCGCACATACGGCTCATCTTATCCATGAGGTCGATCGGCATGTCGCAGATGTTGATGATGCGGCTGTTGGGGCGCAGCACGCGGCAGGCCTCGGCGACGATGGCCGCGGGGTTGGAGTAGTTGAGCATCCAGGCGTTGGGGCTGTACTTCTCCATGTAGTCGAGGATCTCGATGACGCCACCGATGGAGCGCATGCCGTAGGCGATACCGCCGGCACCGCAGGTCTCTTGGCCAACGCAGCCGTACTTGAGAGGAATCTTCTCGTCGAGCTCACGCATGGCGTACAGGCCAACGCGGATGTGAGCAAGGACGAAGTCGGTCCCGGTGAATGCGGTCTCGGGGTCGGTGGTGTAGCTAAACTCAACCTCGGGGGCGTTCTCGTGGAAATAGATCTCGCAGGCCTTTGCCACGATCTCCTGGCGCTCGGCGTTGTTGTCGTAGAAGGTCACCTTGTTGACCGGGAAGCGGTCACGCTCCTCAAGCAGCATCAGAGCGATGCCCGGGGTGAAGGTAGAGCCACCGCCGGCAATGGTCACGGCATAGTTTTTCTTGGACATGATGTCCTCCTCATTCTGGCCGCTTGCTCAATCCATCCCCGTACGCGGCCTGCACGGTTTGGAATTGTTACCTAGAAGTGGAGTTTTTTATCTCTAGAATCGGCCTTGCGGTGCATACCGGCTCTGCAAGGCCGATTGTTTCGATGGACGATGGTTTACAGAAGAGTCTCGAACTTCAGAAGACTCTCGAACTTCTCGCGAACCTGCGGGACGCTAAGGCCGACGATGACCTGGATTGACTGACCTTGGACCACCAAGCCATGCGTACCGATCGCCTTGAAGGAAGCCTCGGGTGCAACGACGCTCTTGTCCTTGACGTTAACGCGCAGACGGGTAGCGCAGTTCGTTACATCGATGATGTTATCCGTGCCACCGAGCAGATCGAGGATGTTCTCGGCAAGCACCAAGCGCTCATCATCTTTACTCTGGGCGGCCGATTTGCCAGCAGCAGCACCGCCCTGCTTTTGCTTGTAGTCGGCCTTGGACTTGAGCTCGACCTCAACATCGTCATCCTCGCGACCGGGGGTCTTAAAGTCGAACTTGACGATCAGGAAACGGAAGACCACAACCCAAAGAGCGGTAAAGCACAGACCGACAAGGATGGAGATGGCGTACTGCAGACCGTGTGCGGCCCAAAGGGGCAGCCAGTCCCACGAGAGCATCGAGATGATGCCGCCGTCGAAGATACCCACGACGCCAAGGAGGTTTTGAGCCATGCAGCCAAGCGCTCCGAGCACGCAGTGGACGACGAACAGGCCGGGCGCGATGAACAGGAAGGTGAAGTCAAGCGGCTCGGTGATACCGCAAAGCATAGCGGTAAGGGTGACCGGGATCAGCAGAGCCTTGACGCGCTGCTTGCGCTCGGGTTTGGCGGTCATATAAAACGCAATGGCGACGCCAAGCGAGCCGAAGACCTTAGTCCAACCAGGGCAGGTATAGGCAGCCCAGGGTGCGGCATCCTTAAGAGCAATGCTCGGATCGGCAGCCAGTTGGGGCAGGATGTTGGCCCAAGCAGCAAAGATGCCGCCGTTGACCGCCGCGTTGTCGTAATAGAACGGCGTATAGATAAAGTGGTGCAGGCCTGTAGGGATCAGCACGCGCTCGAAGAAAGCAAAGACACCCACGCCAAACGTACCGGCGGAAAGGATGAATCCCTGGAAGGCAGAGATAGCAGCCTGAACATGCGGCCACACCAGGCAGGCGATAAGAGCGACCGGAACCATAACGAAGAAACCGATCATATAGATGAACACGGAACCCGAGAACACGCCCAACCACTCGGGGAGCTCGGTGTCGAAGAACTTATTATGCAGCATCGTGGCGATACCAGAGATAATGAGCGCGCCCATGATGCCCATATCAAGCGTTTTGATGCTTGCGATAGTGGCAAGACCAGTACCGCTGCCCGCCTCGACAGAGTAGTCGACCCCAAAGACAGGGCCCCACTGCCCCAAGATTGTGCTAACAAAGTAGTTGAAGGTAAGGTAGATGGCCAAAGCCTCCATGCAGCAGCGAGCGTTCTGCTTGTTCGCGAGCGAGATTGGCAACGCTACGCAAAACAGCAACGGCATCTGGTTAAAGAGCGTCCAACCACCCTGGAGCAGCACATTCCAGCAATCAAACCAAAGATGGCCCGCAGTGGCCATCTCGCCAAAGATCGCCTCGGTGGTAAACAACGTACCCAGGCCGACGACGATTCCGGAAAATGCGAAAAGAATTGCAGGCGTGTACATTGCACCGCCGAAACGTTGTATCTTTTGCATCATGACGGGGAATCCCCCTCTCTTCATTCGGAGCGACTGCGGTTTTGGCTTCACTCGAGACCGCAGACGCGCCGTTTGCGTGTACCTCGTGCAATAGGACGGGTGGGCCCGCTTCCCTGACTTCTTGCGCTTCTATTTTTATCATATCGCTTATCTAGACAAGTTAGCATAAATACTACGGTCGGTAAACGGTTGATTATTGGCCGTAAACGGTATATGTCCAGTATTTCGCCTGTTAAATCTGACATAGCTGATGGCTGCATTATAAATTTCTTTTCTACTTGTCTAGATGTGCTTGTCTATATCTATAGACATACCTATACTTCATTACAACATTCACCGCTACGTTAAGGAGTCACCATGAAAAGCGCGGTCTTCTATGGAAAGCACGATCTCAGGGTCGAGGATTCGACAAAACCGACCGTGGGCAAGCGTGACGTTCTGATCAACGTCAAAGCTTGCGGCGTCTGCGGCACCGACGTGCATATCTATGAAGGCGACAAGGGTGCAGCCGACGTTACCCCGCCCACGATCCTTGGTCATGAGTTTGCGGGCGTTGTCGAGGCCGTGGGCAGCGATGTCACCGGCTTTAAACCGGGCGATCGCGTGTGCATCGACCCAAACCATCCCTGCGGCTGCTGCGAACCCTGCCGCGACGGAATCAACCACTACTGCGAGCATATGACCGGTTACGGCACCACCGTTAACGGCGGCTTTGCCGAGTACTGCTCCGTCGATATGCAGCAAGTCTACAAGTTGGGCGATCACACCAGCTTTGAGCAGGGCGCCATGACCGAGCCCGTCGCCTGCTGCCTGCACGGCATCGATATGTGCAACATCAAGCCCGGCAGCACAGTTGTCGTTATCGGCGGTGGCATGATCGGTCTGCTCATGATGCAGCTCGCCAAAAACGCCGGCGCCACCAAGGTCGTCTTGCTCGAGCCTGTCGAAGGCAAGCGCGAGGTTGCGCTCAAACTCGGCGCCGACCTGGCAATTGATTCCATCCACGAGGATGTCCCAGCCCGCCTGAAGCAGGAGGGCGTCGGCAACGTCGATGTCGTTATCGAGTGTGTTGGCAAGCCCGTCACCATCGAGCAGGCCATCCAGATTGCCGGCCACAAGGCTACGGTCATGATGTTCGGCCTCACCAAGCCCGATGAGACAATCACCGTCAAGCCCTTCGAGGTCTTCCAGAAGGAGCTTGTGCTTACCTCGTCCTACATCAACCCTTATACGCAGCGTCGCGCACTCGAGCTCATCGACTCTGGCAGGCTCGACGTATCCTCGATGGTCGCCAAGGTGGCTTCCCTCGACGAACTCGGCGCCATCCTGTCAGACCCGGCCCTGCGTGCCATGGGCAAATATATAATCGACCCCGGCAAGTAAATCGATTGACACCTGCGCGGGCGGCCCCCATCCGTCGTTCACGCACCCAGCTCTAGGAGACCGTCATGGCGCGAGCCATCTTCCAAACTATTTATGACAACGTGAAGCAGTCGATTGACGACGGCACATACGCCTATCAGAGTTATCTGCCTTCGGAGACTGAGCTCACGCAGCTGTTTGACTGTTCGCGCATGACGGTCCGTCGCGCCATCTCGATGCTTGCGGCAGATGGTTACGTGCTCCCCCAGCAAGGCAAAGGCATGCGCGTCATTCGCAACATCAGTGACGAGACGAGTCGTGGCGGCGGCGGACTCGAGACCTTTAAGGAAATCGCGGTCAACCGAGGCTTTGAGCTCAAGACTGTCACCACCGTCTTTGAGCTCCTCATCTGCAGCAAGGCGCTCTCCAAGATTACCGGGTTTCCCGAAGGCTGTGAGCTCACACGCGCCAAACGCATCCGTTATGCAGACGGACAAGCCGTGTGCTCCGACGACTCCTATTACCTAAGTTCACAAGTACCGGGGCTGACACCCGAGATTGTCAACGACTCGATCTATCGTTACCTCGAAGAAGACCTTGGCATTAAGATTGCCACGGGCAAACGCGATGTAACGATCGAGCATCCCACGCCCGAGGATACGCGCGTGCTCGATCTCGACGACTTTAACGCACTCGCCGTTATACGCGGGCAGACCTACAACGCCGACGGCATCCTTATGGAATACACCGAGACCAAACAGGTCCCCGGGTTCTTTTTGCTCCATGAAACCGTGACGCGCAACGGTACCGGTCGAACCGGCCACCAAAGCAGCATGAACTAACCATCTATTAGTTGCGGTGGGATAGTTCCTAGAATTGCCAGCTTAAGGGCAAAACAGGAACTATTCCACCGCAACTTTTTTGGCCGGCGGGGCAGTACCTGTCCCACCGGCCATCATTTACGCTCTTTTAGCTAGTCCGCGAGCTTCTCCACCTGATCGAGCATCTTGTCGAGCTTGGCCTTTGCTTCGGCCTTGACCTTCTCAGCTTCTTCGTGAGCCTTCGCCTTCTGGGCGGCCTTTTCCTCGGCTTCGGGATCGACGACGACCAGATTGGACGCATCGTGCTCAACAAGCTTGAGCGCATGCTCGGGACAAACCTTGACACAGGCGCCGCAGCCTAAACAATACGTGGACTCCAACGCAAAGCGGCCGCTTCCCACCAGATCGCAGGCAAACGTGGGGCACACGTTGACGCACTCGCCGCACGACGTACACTTGTCAAAATCGCACTCCGGCGTGCTCACCTGCATGTTCTGGGCAAGCTCGGGGTGGTTTTGCAACGTCGAGAGCACCAGTTGGCGCCCGTGCGTGAGCGAACGGCGACGCTTGGTCGTCGTGGTGCCGCACATGGTGTTGAGCGTGCGCTCCAGCTGGGTAATCTGATGGCGATGGGCCTTGAGCTTTTGCGTCACCGAGGCCAGCGCCGCCGTCGCCGGATTGAGCTTGGTCACCGTCAGGCCCGTGGTGCGGGCGATCTTTTCCATGTACTCCTTGCGCTCGTACTCGCGGCGCTTATGGCACTTGAGGCTCTTGGGGTCGACCTCTAGGCCCATACCCGTGCCAGACCACTCTTCGGCCTTCGCAATCGCCTCGCCAAGAATGTCCTCACCGCCGGTGTTGCGGCATTTGTCACACACACCCAACGGCAGGTACACACTCACGTTGGGATAGTCGGCCAGTACCGAGAACCAGGTCTCTGCCGTAATATCGCCCACGCAGGCAACGACGACCTCGTTTTCACGCGGCATGCGTTTGAGGGCACGCGTGCAGGTGACGTAGGCGGTCTCGTGGCTCGTAGCAGCAGAGACGATATCGTCATACAGGTTTTTAGGCGCCAGGCGCGGCGAGATGATCGCCTCGGTCGGGCAGGCAGCGGCGCACAGACCGCACTTGCGGCAGGAGTCGAGGATCTCGATGGCGTCTTCCTCGACCTCAATAGCGTTGACCGGGCACACGTCCATGCACGCGGTGCAGCCGCTCTTTTCGTTTTTGCAGGTCAGGCACGGAATGGTGTTGCCGCGCGGACGCTCCTTGTAGTCAGCAGGATTCCACTGCGGCGCCGACGGATCGAGTGCATCGGTCACGCCGCCAAGCGGGTTTTTAAGAAAGTCGAAACCCTTGCTGATCTCGATAATGTCATCAAACAGATCGTGTTCCTGCGCCATGCGCGGCCCCTCCCTGAGCAGTGCAAACAAGCAAGAGATAATGATACGCTATCGGCCCACGCCTCGGGCAAATTACACGCGGAGCATCTTTGCGGCAAATAGCCCATGGCCTATCGCCGCCTCGATTGCACAAGGTCAATCAAGTGCCAAGCTATGCCTCGCACATGAGCTGCACGAGTTTTTGTTTGGTCACCTTGGCCTGCTCGTTGGCCATATTGCGCTCGTTTCTAAAGACCGCATTTGCAACACCCTGCAAATCGGCATCGGAAATCTCACTGCACGGACCATCCATCGAAGCCGCCGTGGGGCATACGCACAACGGCAACTCGGCATAAAACGCAACGGCCTTGGCGATATCGAGCATCTTGCCGCCGCCAATACCCACCACCATGTCGCAATACTCGGCCTGGGCTTCCTTAGCCATTTCGACAACGGCCTCTTCCGTACACGGACCGTCATAAATCTTAAAGAACGGCTCGCTTAGATCTTCGTCCAGAAATCCATCGACGATCTGCTTGCACAGCCGATCCTCGGTGCCCTGGTCAAACAAGACATAGGCAGCGCAGCCCAACCATGACAAATACCTGCCTTGACGCGACAGTTCGCCCGGCCCCTGAACATACCGGCCGGGACCGCCGTAAACCATAGGAAGCGCCATACGAGAATCCGCCCTTCATCAAACAACGATTGGTGCAAAGTAACCTTACCCCTTTGCACCATAGCAAAAAGGGGCAAAGCCATCTGTCGGCTTTGCCCCTTCCTTGCCTTAGTTTAGTTTACTCATCCATAAGGTAATAATGACCCAGCGCGTCGGCACCCAGGATGGCGTTTGCGACCATCTCGGGCGTCACCTCAAAGGGCATGTTGCACATGGTGTCCTCGGGCGCGCAAGCGGCCTCGGCAACAATCATGGCCTGCTCGCGCGTAAGCTCGGCAACGCCAAGTTCCTTCATCGTGACCGGCAGGCCCAGCTCAATGCAGAAGCCCAAGACTTCCTCAAGTTTCTCGGTCGGGGCATCCTCGAGTACCAGCTGGACGATAGTGCCAAAGGCGACCTTCTCGCCGTGATACATGCCGTGGCACTCGGGCAGCATCGTCAGGCCATTGTGGATGGCATGAGCAGCAGCAAGGCCCGAGCTCTCAAAGCCAATGCCCGAAAGCAGCGTATTGGCCTCGATGATGTGCTCGACGGCAGGCGTGAGCGCACCCTTCTCCAGCGCGACCTTGGCCTTGACGCCATCGGCCATAAGCGTCTCGTAGCAGAGCTTGGCGAGCGCCAGGCCGGCCATTCCGCCCTTGCCGCCGGCGCAGGTGCCGCCGTCGGCATCGTGCGTCGCCTGAGCCTCGAAATAGGTTGCGAGCGCATCGCCCATACCGGAAACCGTCAGGCGCACCGGGCTCGCCGCGATGACCGTCGTATCCATCAGGACGATATTGGGGTTTGCCTTAAGGAAGAGGTACTTGTCGAACTGGCCGTCATCGGTATAAAGCACCGAAAGCGCCGAACACGGGGCATCGGTCGAAGCAATGGTGGGGCAAATGATAACCGGGGACTCCAGGTAATAGGCGACGGCCTTCGCGGTGTCGAGGATCTTGCCGCCACCGACGCCGACGATGATATCGCAACCGTTGTCGCGAGCGAGCGCAACCAGGCGATCGACCTCGCCCTTGGAGCACTCGCCGTTAAAGTCCTCAAACAGCAGCTCGGCCTTAGCCTCGGCAAAGCCGCCCTCGATCTTGGCACCGACACGCTTCTTGCCCGAAGGCGTCACGATGACGAGGGCCTTAGCGCCGAGCGGCTCGACATAGGAGCCGAGCTTGGCGAGCTCGTCCGGGCCCTGGATGTACTTGCTGGGGCTATTGAAGATTGCAGCCATTTTTATCCCATTCTCTAAAAGAAAAAAGAAAGGGGCTCCGTACGGATGCGTGCGGAGCCCCTCGTTACGATAACAAGAGTCGATTAGAAATCGATATCGGTGTCGTAGTAGCAGGCCTTGAGGATCTTCTCGAAGTCGGCAGCCTTGGTCTCACGCGGGTTCTCGGGCGTGCAGGCGTCCTGCTCGGCGTTCGCGGCGATCTCGGGCAGCTTGGCGAGGAACTCCTCCTCGGAAACCATCTGCGGGTTCTCGGCGTCGACCTTCACGCCACCATTCGCGTAATCCTTGATGGACTGCGGAATGTTGAGCTGGTCGTTGAGGTCGCGAATCTTCTGGACGAGTGCAGCGATGAGCTCCTCGTTGGTCTCGCCGGGAAGGTGCAGGATCTCCTTGGCCACGTAAGCGTAACGCTCGGCAGCACGCGGGTCCTTGGAGTTCCACTGGATGACCTTGCCCAGGTACATGGCGTTAGCGGCACCGTGGATGATGTGGCCGTTCTCGAAGGCAGCACCGGTCTTGTGAGCCATGGAGTGAACGATGCCGAGCAGGCCCGAGGAGAAGGCGATACCGGCGATGCACTGAGCCTCGTGCATGTGCTGACGGGCCTCATGGTCGCCAGCATAGGACTTGGGCAGCCACTCGACGATCTCGCGGATGCCGTGCAGGGCGTTGGCGTCGGTGAACATAGAGGCGCAGGTGGAAACGTAGGCCTCCATGCAGTGGGTCAGAGCATCCATACCGGTGTGAGCGCACAGCTTGGCGGGCATGGTGTAGGTGAGCTCGGGGTCGACGATGGCGACATCAGGGGTGATGTTGAAGTCGGCCAGCGGGTACTTGATGCCCTTGGCGTAGTCGGTAATGACGGAGAACGCGGTGACCTCGGTAGCGGTGCCGGAGGTAGAGGAGATGGCGCAGAAATGAGCCTTCTGACGCAGCTCAGGGAAGCTGAACGGCTGGATGATGTTATCGAAGGACTCCTCGGGGTACTCGTAGAAGACCCACATGGCCTTAGCGGCATCGATGGGCGAGCCGCCGCCGATGGCGATAATCCAGTCGGGCTCGAACTCGCGCATGGCCTCGGCGCCCTTCATGACCGTCTCGATGGACGGGTCGGACTCGACGCCCTCGAACAGCTTGACCTCGAAACCGCCTTCCTTAAGGTCGTTCTCGACGTCCTGCAGGAACCCGCCGCGGCGCATAGAGCTGCCGCCAGAAACGATGATGGCCTTCTTACCCTTGAGGTTCTTCACCTCGTGGCGAGCGCCCTCACCAAAGTACAGATCGCGAGGATTGGTAAAACGTCCCATACTGTGCCTCCTAAACAAGCCCCTCTTAGACTTGCGTATATAACGGAGCACCCAATTGGCTCCGTTAGGACCGGTTTGCGCGTTGCCGGCGATGACAATGCGCGATGTCTAAACGTCTCGACGCTCAGACAAACACTATTTTACCGTTCTGGTTGGTCAGTTATTCACCTAAAGCCGCCAATGATGAAACGTTTTTTCTATCCCTGAAGACCCTTGTGCGGCATTCATACTCCCAAGCTGGGCAAACGTTTTATCAAGGTTGACTACATATCCCGGGCAGGACGGTGCCCCTCCAAAATATGCACCGTTCGCCGCCAAAAATCGACCGTTTGCGGCACCGTGATACCACTCGATCGTCCAAGGTGCCGACATTTGTGCGACATCCGTCTTCGTGGTGCAAAGGTGCAAGTCCAAGTGCGGCACCCCCGGTGTGCCACATGCGGGTAAACTAGAAGCTTATATAGAGATATTTGAACCCTAACCGCAGCAAAGGAGGCCCCATGGCATTCGATCCCATTCAAGAGGATTGCCATCGCCTCGTTCTTGAGGCCTTGCGCCGCGACAATATCCCGCTCACCGACGCTGCCGCCGTAGAGCGTCTGATGGAACAATTCACCCGCAACCCCGCACCGCTCATCGTGCACGACCGCGACCGCGCCGGGCACCTCATTGCCAAGGTGGTCGAGGCCGTCGACTACCGCATTCCCTTTATCCCTGACGATACCCAGGCAGAGCAAGAAGAGGCAGCTGCCGAGAACATGCTCCGCGAGGCAGCCGCGCTCGACCCGACCAACTGGGACGCTCAGCGCATGCTGACCGCCCTCACCGCCGGCTCCAACGAGGAATACGTGCAGTATCTGGTGTCCAAGTGCGACGAGGTGGAGCACGATCTGGCGCTCAAGACCGCCTCGGCGCAGGACCCCTACGAGCGTGAGGCCGCAGGCGACCTTATGCGCCGCCCCTACCTGCGCTGGCTTGCCGCCTTGGCATCGCGCGCGCTCATTAGCGGACGCTACCGCATGTCGCTCGAAGCCGCGAATCGCAGCTTGGACTTTGCGCCCAACGACCCCGCTGGTGTCCGCCACACCGCGATGCTCGCTATGGCAAAGCTCGAATACCCCGCCAAGGAGCTCAAGCGATTTCGCTCTGCCCACTCCGCCCCCTATCTCGCCAACACGCCGCTGCGCCGTCGTCCCAAGGACGCGGAGCGCGACTTGGACCCATGGACGCTCATCGCGCTGATGAGCGCTGCCTGGCGCGAGCTGGACTACGAGGGCGCCGAGCACTATTTGCGCATCCTCGCACGCTCGTGCCCGCACGCGGCCGAGGCGCTCTACTTCCAAACCGAGTTTCCCGATGGCGTCTATGCCCGCGTCAACGTGGGTGTGGGCTCCACCGACGAGCTCGTCCTTGCGCTGTCCGAGGCGACGCCGGTACTGCAGGAGGGCCTGGGCGCCCCCGACAACGCCAGCTTCGCCGCCTGGGTCGCTACCAACGATATCGTGCGTTCCCAAATCGATGAGCGCATACTGCGGGCGGCCGAGCAGGGCTTGCCGTTTAAGGGAGGAGACCTCTAATGGATCCGAGCGTCTACATCCCCGCCTACCTGGAGCGCGCCTACCTTGCGTCGCACCCCGAACTCACCGATGCAGCACGCGAGCTTGTCCATAACGACGTGAGCGTCAACCCTCATAAGTATGCGCAGACCGAGCATGCCCAGGCGCTGCTGTCCTATGCCGGTGTCCATCGCCACCTGCTCGACGAGCTCCATCGCATCGAGGACATGGGCAGCGACGAGGAGTTTGAGCAGACGCGCAACCGCCTGTTCGACGATATGCGCGATGAGCTGCTCAAGATCGTCCGCATCGATGCGCATGTCCTCGATGCCCAGCTGCTCGCCATCATTTTGGCGGACACGCCCGTCGACGCCTGCCTGGGCGATCTGATGAAGCTCGAGGCGACCACGGCCGATTACCTGCAGCAAAGCGTGCCCGGGTTCGACATGGAGGCCCCGCACTACTGGGCCAACAAGGTGCTGGCAGACGACGTGACAGCGGCCGATCTCACCGTGAGCGAGCCGGCGCTTATCGGGTGGCTCCACACGCTCGAGGCCATCTCGCAGCTGTGCATGGCGAGCGCCCGCTACCGTGCTGCCGCCAACTACGCCCGCCGCGTCCTTAAAGCAGAAGGCTATCCCACCCGAGCCGCAGGCACCGTGTTGCTCGCCCTCGCTCGTCTGGAGGACGAGGACGGCTTTTTTGCCCTGGCCCACCAGCTCGAGGAAGAGATCGGGGCAGACGCACTCGAGAACTCTCCTTGGTATCTGCTCGCCCGCACGATTCTGCTGTTCAAAACAAACAAGATGCGCCCGGCGACACGCGCGCTGCGTGAGTTTGCCAACCGTTGCGAGGGCGGTGCGTTCTTCTTACTGAACCCCATGTACCAGACACCGTACCTTCCCTGCCGGCCCGAGCCACACGATCCCTGGGATCTTTCGCACCAGGCCGTTTGGGAAGCGGACGGTATTATCTCGGACACTCCCGACTTTGCCCCCTGGGCCAATGCCTGCGAAGACGTATCGCAGCTTGCCCAGGAATTTGCGCGCCGCTACGGCTTTTAGCGACGCGATCGCCCCGACCATGTCATCTATGTTAGGAACGGTTTCATGAACCTCCGCTCATCTCTTGCCTGCACCTCGAGCGATATCGCTCGCTGGGGACTGCGCTCTGTCCTCAAACGCCAGGGTGGCGTGCTTCCCGGCCGCATCGCCATGAAGATCGACCCCGAGCTGCTGAGCGACCTCGCCGGCCTTGTCGACCGCAGCGTGGTGATCACCGGTACTAATGGCAAGACCACCACCTCCAACCTCATCGCCGACGCCGTTGCTGCCAGCGGTGCTACCGTGGTGTGCAACCGTGCCGGCAACAATATGGAGCCTGGTGTGGTGGGTGCTCTGCTCGAGGCCCGCGGCGGCCTTAAGCACGCTGACAGCGGCAAGCGCGTGGGCGTTTTTGAATGCGATGAGCTCTACACCGTGCGCGTCCTGCCCAAGCTCAAGCCGACGTACTTCGTGCTGCTCAACCTGTTCCGCGACCAGCTGGATCGCTATGGCGAGATCGATCACACCCAGGAGGTCATCGCCCATGCGTTGGAGCTTTCGCCAGCAACGACGCTCATCTATAACGCCGACGATCCGCTCTGTGCCTCGATTGCCGCGCGCGTTCCCAACGCAAGTATTGCCTTTGGCATCGACGGCGCCACTGACACAGAGTCCGACCGCATTAGCGACTCGCGCTTTTGCTCGCAGTGCAACGCGCCGCTGGAGTATGACTACGTGCAATACGGCCAGCTCGGCGCCTACCATTGCCCCTCGTGCGGTTGGGCACGCCCCGCACTGGTCCGCCGCGTAACGAATGTGGAGCTCAGTCGCGATGGCTATGGTTTTGACCTGGTGTTTGGATCTGATTCCAGCGCGCCAGCCGCGCACATCGCCACGCGCTACAACGGCTTATATATGGTCTACAACGTTGCCGCCGCATTCTTTGCCGCACATGAGTTAGGCGTAGATATGGCGCACCTGCAGCCCACGCTCGATGCCTACGTTCCCGCCGGCGGACGCATGGGCCGCTGGGATATCGCCGGCCGCACCGTCGAGGCCAACCTGGCCAAGAATCCCGTAGGCTTCGATCGGCAAATCCAGTCCATCAAGACGGCAGGCGGCAGACTCTGCGCTTTCTTCCTTAACGACAACGACGCCGACGGCCACGATGTATCGTGGATCTACGACGTCGACTTTGAGCGCATCGCCGACACGCCGGGACTTGTCGCCTTTGCCGGAGGCACGCGCGCGCACGACATGCAGGTGCGCCTCAAGTACGCCGGCATCGATGCCGCGATTATCTCGGACGTCGCGCAGGCAATTGGCGCCGTGGCAGACGAGGCCGCCGATGACACCTTCTACGCCGTCGCCAACTACACGGCCTTCCCGCCGCTGGTCAAGGAGCTCGACGGACTGAAGGGCGCCACTTCCGACGCTGTTGCCGGGCGCGGCGTAGCCCGTGCCGACGGCAGCGCTCTTCCTGTCGGCATCGCACCAGTCGAGCTTTCGCGCCCGCTGCGCATCGTCTACCTGTATCCCGATGCCCTTAACCTCTACGGCGACGGCGGCAACGTTATCGCGCTCGAGCGCCGCTGCGCCTGGCGCGGCATTCCTGTGCGCGTGGACGAGGTCCGCATGGGCGAGGCGCTCGATCTCACCGACGCCGACATCGTCATGATGGGCGGTGGCTCCGACCGCGACCAGCTAGCCGTAGCACACGAGCTGCTCGCCCAAAAAGACAAGGTCGCGACCTATGTTGAGGATGGCGGCTCGCTGCTTGCCATCTGTGGCAGCTATCAGCTGCTCGGCCGTTCGTACTACATGGGCGACGATCGCATTGAGGGCCTGGGCGTCATTGCCGCCGAAACCGTACGTGGCTCCGATCGCCTGATCGGCAACGTCGCCGTCAAGACCGACCTGTCACCCGAGCCCTTTGTGGGATTCGAGAACCATGGAGGTCGCACGCTTTTGGACGCCGATGCCACGCCGCTCGGAACGTCCGTCGTCACGGGCACCGGTAACAACGGCGACGATGGCTTTGAGGGCCTCATCTACAAGGGCGTCATCGGCACGTACCTGCATGGCCCGGCGCTGCCCAAGAACCCCGAACTCGCCGACTGGCTGATCGCGCACGCCCTCGAGCGCCGCGGCGACGCACAGGCCAACGCTCTGCTGCCGCTCAAACCCCTCGACGACACCTACGAGCACGCCGCCCACGACGCCGCCATGAAGCTCCTCCCCTAACGCCCCAACCACCACAAAGGGGACAGGCACCTTTGTGGTGGTTTTTCAGTTTGCCAACGATATGTGAACGGCTAAAAAAGTCTGCTATACTCTTTCCCGCTGTCCCCATCGTCTAGCGGCCAAGGACGCCACCCTTTCAAGGTGGATATCGCGGGTTCGAATCCCGCTGGGGGCACCATTTAAATTAAGAAGCCCGTTACCCCCGCGGTGACGGGCTTTTTGCTACCGATATGCCGGGATTCGAACCCGACAGGGTGCGGAGCTGAGGAAACGCGCAAGCGTTTTCCAGCGCAGCACGCAAGGAGCGAAGCGACGAAGCGGAAGCGGGCGGCGCCAGCCGCACGCGGATATCCCGCTGGGGGCACCATTTAAATTGAGAAGCCCGTTGCCCTCGCGGTGGCGGGCTTTTTGCTACCCATGTGCCGTGATTCGAACCCGGCAGAGTGCGGATCACGGCATCATCGCAAAGCCTGTGGGCAAAAAATAGCAAATATGAGTACTGTTACCAATTTAGTAACAGCGATTTCATGCCATCAGAAGGCGATTTAGACGCCAGGGGTCCTACGGCGGAAGAATTGCAGGCGTTTATCAGCTATGTACTTGGACATATGTTGCGTAACAACCCATATTTTGTAAATAGATAATGCTACAGGACTTGTGACAGTACTCATATTTGACGTTTTTTGTCCACAACCCTTTATACCTAGGCAAATCGGCGGCAAAACGGGCTTCAAAGCGCCCTTCGCAAACAAAAACCGGGGCCCGCATGATGCGGACCCCGGCTCAATACCGTGACGATATGTCAGTTACGCTCTACACGTAGAACAGGATGTCGTCGTAAGTCGGGACCGGCCAGTAGTCGGCGGCCACGATCTCCTCCATGGCATCCACGGCGGCGCGCAGCGTATCCATAGCGGGGACGACCTCGTGTGCATACACGTTGGCCTGCTCCTGGCCATCGAGGGCCTCAGCCTTCTGATGCACGGCGTCAAGCGCCTTGATGGAGTCGTTGATGGTGGTGATGCCGTTGCAGAGCTTGTTGAGCGTGTTCTGCTCGCACTGCATGGCGGCCTCAGCACCGGCGGCACGAATAGTCTCAAGGCCCTTAGCGACTTTGGTGGCATAGGCGGTAATGACCGGGCGATAGGTACGACGCGCCTCGCGAACCATCGTGGTGGCCTCGATGTTCATGAGCTTGTTGTACTTCTCGAGCTTGCAATCGTAGCGGCACTGGGCCTCGGCCTTGGTCAGAACACCCGTCTCCTCAAAGAGCGCAATGGCCTTATCGGAAACAAAGGCGGGCAGGGCGTCGGCCGTGGTCTTGTTGTTGGCAAGGCCGCGCTTCTCGGCCTCGACGGGCCACTCGTCGGAGTAGCCATCGCCGGAGAAGAGGATGCGCTGGTGGTCGGTCAGGACCTTCTTGCAGTACTCGAGCGCGGCGTCCTGGAACCCATCCTCGGGCGTACCCTCAAGCGCGTCGGCGAAGGACTTGAGCGACTTGGCCACGGCGGCATCGAGCACCAGGTTGGAGTCGGAGACGTTCTGCTCGGAGCCGCAGGCACGGAACTCGAACTTGTTGCCGGTGAAGGCAAACGGGGAGGTGCGGTTGCGGTCGGTGTTGTCCTGCATCAGCTTGGGCAGGGTATCGGCGCCCAGGTCAAGCACGCCGCGCGTGGCATGGACGGAAGCCTTGCCATCGATGATCTTCTCGACGACCTCGGTAAGCTGGTCGCCCAGGAAGATGGACATAATCGCCGGAGGAGCCTCGTTGGCGCCCAGACGATGGTCGTTGCCGGCCGAGGCAACAGAGGCACGCAGGAGCTCCTGATAGTTATCGACGGCCTCAATCACCGCGGTGAGGAAGACGATGAACTGCAGGTTGTCGAGCGGGGTGTCGCCTGGATCGAGCAGATTCTCGGACTCGGTGCCAAGCGACCAGTTGTTGTGCTTGCCCGAACCGTTGATGCCCTCGAAGGGTTTCTCGTGCAGCAGGCAAACCAAGTCGTGGCGGGAGGCGATGAGCTTCATTTTCTCCATCATGACCAGGTTCTGGTCGATGGCCTCGTTGACTTCGCCATAGACGGGGGCGAGCTCATGCTGGCAGGGAGCAACCTCGTTGTGCTTGGTCTTGGCGGGAATGCCGAGCGCCCACAGCTCATCGTCCAAGTCCTTCATGTAGGCCGAGACGGTGGGGCGGATAGCGCCAAAGTAGTGCTCCTCGAGCTCCTGACCCTTGCATGGAGCAGCACCAAAGAGGGTGCGGCCGGTAATGACCAGGTCCTTGCGCTTGCGGTAGGCGTCCTTCTTGATCAGGAAGTACTCCTGCTCGTCGCCCACGGAAGGAACGACTTTCTTGGGGGTCTTACCGAACAGCGCCAAAACGCGCTTAGACTCACGCGAGAGCGCGGTCATGGAACGCAGCAGCGGGGTCTTCTTGTCCAGGGCCTCGCCCGTGTAGGAGCAGAAAGCCGTGGGGATGCACAGGACATCGTCCTTGATAAAGGCGGGGCTAGTGGGGTCCCAAGCGGTGTAGCCACGGGCCTCGAAGGTAGCACGCAGACCGCCGTTGGGGAAGCTCGAGGCATCGGGCTCGCCCTGGATGAGGTTCTTGCCCGTAAACTTTGTAATGGCGGTGCCGTCGTGGTTGGGCTCCAGGAAGCTGTCGTGCTTCTCGGAAGTAATGCCCGAAAGCGGCTGGAACCAGTGCGCGTAGTGCGTCGCGCCCTTGGAGATGGCCCAGACCTTCATGGCATGGGCAACGGCGTTGGCCACATCCAGGTCGAGCGGCTCACCGCCCTCGAGGGTTGCAGCAAGGCGCTTCCAAATGTCCTTGGGGAGGTAGTCCTTCATGACTTCCTCAGAGAACACCATGGTCCCGAAGCGGTCAGTAAGTTCGGCCATACGGAACTCCCTTCGTATCGGCACCGCGTGAGAAGCGGTGTTGATTACTAACGAACGAGTCATAGCTTAGACTCGCCGTGTTTCCGCGACATTACCGTTATGTTGCTGTCGCGAAACCAATCAATGAGGTTACCCTATCGAGGCGGCGTTGCCACCCTCAACAGCCAATCAACTGCATAAATTGCAGACCTCTCTCCATGGTTTAAGGGTAGTCAATTTGGGATGGAGCTCTATTAACTGGTATTTTGCATCAGATACCAGTCTTTATAGTCCGTGCCTAGATTAGCCGCTCTGTTATAGAGAAAGCCGATAGCAAGGCATCTTTGATTGGTATCCTCAAATAGCGAGTGAAACTCCACCGTGGCACAGTGGTGCTGTAGAATCCTTACAACACATCACACTATTACGTATCTAGAGGAGCACGATATGCGCGTCGACGAGGTTTTTAAGCAGGCAGCATCCCAGGGCACCGTACCCGTTTCGTTTGAGATGTTCCCGCCCAAGGGCGAGCTGACCCTCGACACGGCTCGCGAAGTGGCAGGCAATCTGTGCAAGCTTTCGCCGAGCTTTGTCTCGGTCACCTGCTCGGCCGGCGGCTCGGGCAACGGTGCCGCCACCGCCCCCATCGCGCATATGATTACGAGCGAATTCGACACGCCCTCGGTGGCACACCTTACCTGCGTGGGCCGGTCGCATGCCGATATCGCCGCCAAGATCGATGAGTATCGCTCGGCCGGCGTGGAAAACGTGCTGGCCCTGCGCGGCGATCTTCCCGCCGGCGCGACCGAGGACGACAAGCCCGCCTCCGACTACGCCTACGCCCGCGACCTCATCCCCGAGCTCGTCGACGCCGGCTTTTGCGTGGGCGCCGCAGCCTACCCCGAGGGCCACATTGCCTGTGAGGACCTCAACGTCTCGGTCGAACACCTCAAGCAAAAACAGGACGCCGGCGCGAGCTTCTTTGTGACGCAGCTTTTCTTTGATAACGAGTGCTTCTACCGTTTTCGCGAGCTTGCCGACAAGGCCGGCATCACCGTGCCCATTACCGCGGGCATTATGCCGTTTATGGGCAAGTCGCAGATCAGCCGCATGGTCTTTATGTGCGGCGCGTCGCTGCCCTCCCCCGTCATCAAGATTCTCGCCAAGTACGAGAACGACCCCGAGAGCCTGCAGGCAGCCGGTGTAGATTATGCCGCCCGTCAGCTTTGTGACCTCAAGGAGCACGGTGCCGACGGCCTGCACCTGTACACTATGAACCGTCCTGCAATCGCCGCGACCATTATGGAGCGCCTGGGGTAATGGAAAAACCGCACATCGATACAACCACTGTCGAAGTGCCGGCCGACCTTGCGTCGCCGGCGCTTTACCGTGTCGATGCTGCGCACCATCCCCGTGTCGACCGTGCCGAGATGCTGCGGTATCTGGGTTACGGCGGCCAGCAGATTGAGCCCGAACTGTCACGACGTATTGAGCTTGTCGTTGAACGCCTGGAATTGGACATTGAGCCCCGTGGCGTGCGCCGCGTATTTGCCGTCGATGCCACGGGCGTGGACGAACAGGGCAAGCCTTGCATCCGTCTGGTCGGCACCAACGTTGAGCTGCGCGGTCGTGATATCTATCGACATCTCAAAGACGCCCGCTTTGCCGCGCTCATGGCATGCACTCTCGGCATGGATGCTGAGCGCCGTTTGCGCACCACGGGAGCCCAACATCCCCTGGAGGGCGCCGTGCTCGACGCCGCGTGCTCCGCTTACGTGGAAGCCGCCGTTGAGCAAATGGACCAGCAGGTCAAGATGGACGCCGCCGTTCATGGGCTCGCCGGCAACTGGCGCTTTAGCCCCGGCTACGGCGACTGCCCGCTCTCGGCCCAGCGCTCGATCGTCAATGCGCTCAACGCCACGCGGCTCATCGGCCTGACCGTCACGCCCACCAGCCTGCTCATGCCCACTAAAAGCGTGACAGCGGTGATCGGCCTGTTCGACGGCGAAGTCCACGACGCCCAGAGCCGCCCCACCTGCAATATCTGCCGCATGCGCGAGCACTGCCGCTTCCGCGCCGCCCACACCACCTGCTATTCGCATTCTGAATAAAATGTCAATTGATGGCACGGTATCGAGGGAATCTCATCCGTATGTAAGCGGATGTCCTCACAAACAAGTACCATAAGATTCCAAATAACAACTATCTGAAAGCCAGTACATGCACAACATTCTGCAGTTCTCGCCACAACTAACCGCGCTTGAGTTTTTTTCAGGCATTGGCTTGGCTCGTGCCGGCATGGCAAAAGCCGGAATCAAAACAATCTGGGCAAATGACATAGACCATACTAAATGCGCCATGTACGGCCAGTGTTGGGGCGATGAGCATCTAGTCGAGCAGGATGTCCACACACTCGACCCCGACTTAATACCCCAAGCCGACATCGCATGGGCGTCAAGCCCTTGCACAAACTTATCTCTCGCGGGAAACAGGGAGGGACTTATCTCTGGCAAAGAGTCCAGTGCGTTCTTTGGCTTTATTAAGGCCATCGAAGGAATGGGCGATCGTGCCCCGCGGGCACTTGTTCTCGAAAATGTCATCGGCCTTGCCACGTCTAATAACAGTGATGACTTTAGACTCGTTTGCCAGGAATTTAATCGTTTAGGCTATTCATGCGACGCTTATTTTATCGATGCACGGCACTGGCTTCCCCAGTCACGCCCCCGCATGTTTGTCGTCGGATTAAAAAACCCTCTTCCCAACAGCCGACTCGATTCCTCGCTTCGTCCTGAAAAGGTCTCCTGGATTCACTCCGACCCTTCACTCATTACGCACGTCTCTCACCTAAACGAGCCAAGTCCACTTCGCATGACGGGCCTTGCAACGGTTGTTGAAAATATTCCCGAGAACGACAAGCGTTGGTGGAACAAAAACCAAGTACAAGCATTTATCGACTCACTTGCACCGCATCAAGCAGAGCGCCTTCAGCGCTTCTTAAATGCCAAAGAAAAAATTGTTCGCACTGCTTACCGTCGCACGCGATCGGGCGTTGTGCGCTGGGAAATCCGTGAAGAAGAAATTGCCGGATGTCTAAGAACGGCTCGCGGCGGCTCATCAAGACAGGCAGTCGTTATATGCGAAAACGGAAAGATAGAAGTTCGCTGGATGACTGGAACTGAATATGCCCGTCTCCAAGGTGTTGACTCATGTCAGTTTAGCGGCTTCTCGGATGCTCAGATTCGCTACGCATTCGGCGATGCAGTTGCCGTGCCAGTTGTCACTTGGCTTATAAAAAATGCAGTCAAACCCGCGCTTATGTCTTCAAGGAACGGAGTGGACAATAATGGAAATGACCAATTGCTCCTTGAGCGAGCCCGATAAAGACATCTTGGATGCCATTGAACTCTGGTACGAATCCAAGCGCAGCAAGCGAGGCAACGTCAACCGTAACGTCATGGCGGTTGGCATAGGCATAAGCGAGCTGTTGCAAAACCGTTTTCCGCTCACCGACGATTATGTGCAATCGGACAAGGGGAGCCAAGTACGAGGCCTAAGTGGAGCATGCATCAAAACAGTTTTAGCCAGACATGGGGAAACGCGTGCCTTCGCGTCAGAGGGCGGCAGAACCTCACGCGGCACACTCCCGATGGCGCTTGAGCTTGCCACGATTATCAACTCTGCCCTACCCAGTGACATTTGCGAAGACACTCGTCTTGAAGCTGCGAATGCAATCGCCAATTTCTTCGTCGAGCGAATCCAGGTCGATTTCTTTAACCGGCAGAGAATCAAAGTCGAAATCGATCTTCAAAAACCAATTTCTGTCATTGTCGATGATATCCTAGCCGAAGCAAGCCTACGGTCCGATAAGCCAACGGGTACCGTCGCACAGCACCTGGTAGGTGCAAAACTAGAGATGTTATTTCCAACCATAGAAATCGGAAAGGACAACTCAAACGCCGCCGACCAGCAGACAGACCGTTCTGGCGATTTCCAAATCAATGATGCTGCATTTCATGTGACTGTATCGCCAATGGCCAAATTGACCGATCGATGCCGAGATAACATTCGAAATGGCATTCGGCCCATCGTCGTTGTCCCCCACGATAAAGTTTCCTTCACTTACGGACTGTTCGAAAGTGAGGGACTCGGCAATCGCGTACAGGTTATCGCACTCGAATCGTTTATCGGCATCAATATTGAAGAGTTATCGTTCTACAAGCGAGGCCTAATTCGATTAAATGTCGCACGGCTTCTTGCCCACTACAACAAGCGAATCGAAGATATCGAGCCCGACAAATCTCTTCAAATAGAAATTCCTCAGTGGGCTCTAGACGAAATGGATGCACATGGCGAATAGCTCAAACATACTTATCACTCATGATCTGGACGGTGCCGCGCTGGCGGCACCCGTTGATGCCGCACGTCGCAACGGTGCCACGTACAAGACGCGCACGATCGACGATCTGCGCATTAAGGACGATCGCCTGCGCGCCGCCATCGAGGGCACGGGACACCTGCTGTTCGACGGCGGCATGGGCACCATGTTGCAGGCCGCTGGCATGAAGGCGGGCGCCCTGCCCGAGCTGCTCAACTTTGAGGAGCCCCAGGTTATCACTGATATCCAACGTCAATATGTCGAGGCCGGCTGCGACGTGATTACCGCCAACACCTTTGGCGCCAACGCCCACAAGCTCGACGGTGCCGCCGCCGTGGCAGACGTCTTTGCCGCGGCCGTCGCCTGTGCCCGCGAGGCCGGCGCCCGCTACGTCGCCGGTGACATCGGCCCCATCGGCGCGCTGCTTCGCCCCCTGGGTACCCTGAGCTTCGACGAGGCCTACGACCTCTTTGCCGAGGAAGTGCGCGCCGGCGTCGCCGCGGGCGTCGACCTCTTTATTATCGAGACTATGACCGACCTGGCCGAGATCAAGGCGGCGGTCCTCGCCTGCCGCGAGAACTCCGACCTGCCCGTCTTTGCCACCATGACCTTTGAGGAAGACGGTCGCACCTTCCTGGGAACGAGTCCCGAGGTGGCCGCCATCACGCTCGACGCCATCGGCGCCGACGTTTTGGGCATCAACTGCAGCCAAGGACCGGCCGAGCTCCGAGGACTCGCAGCACGTATGCTCACCGTTACCGACAAGCCCGTTATGGTGCAGGCCAATGCAGGACTCCCCCATGTGGACGACGACGGCAACACCGTCTTTGATATCCAGGCCCCCGAATACGCCGAGGCCGTCGCCGGCATGATCGCCGACGGCGTGAGCGTCGTGGGCGGTTGCTGCGGCACCACGCCGGCGCACATGGCGGTCTTGCGCACGCTTATCGACAACCACACGCCCAGCCCGCGCCACCGCAAGCCCAGTATGTCGGTCACGAGCGCCCAAACGGTCGTGGACCTTCCCTGCGACGGCCACAAGATCGCCGTCATCGGCGAGCGCATCAACCCCACCGGCAAAAAGCGCCTGCAGCAGGCCCTGCGCGACGGCGACCTGGACTACGTTGTGAGCCAGGGCATCAGCCAGCAGGAACAGGGCGCCGACATTCTGGACGTCAACGTGGGCCTGCCCGAGATCGACGAGGTCAAGATCATCCAACAGGCGACCGAACAGCTCCAGGGCTCCACGCTGCTGCCGCTGCAGATCGACTCCACCGACCCCGCAGCCGTCGAGGCCGCCGTGCGCCGCTACGCCGGCAAGCCCATCATCAACTCGGTCAATGGCAAGCAGCAGATCATGGATGAGATCTTTCCGCTGGTCGCCCACTACGGCACCAACGTTGTCGGCCTTACGCTCGACGAAGGCGGCATCCCCGATACCGCCGAGGCTCGCTTCGCCATCGCCGAGCGCATCGTGGCCGAGGCTGCCCGCTACGGCATCGGACCGGACCGCATCCTCATCGACTGCCTGGTCATGACCGCCTCGACCAATCAACGCCAGGCCGAGCAGATCCTACGCGCCATGTCCCTGTGCAAGGAACGCCTGGGCGTTAAATGCGCACTCGGCGTGTCGAACATCAGCTTTGGCCTGCCTGCCCGCCCGCTGCTGGGCTCGGTCTTTTTGGCCGCCGCTTTTGGCGCGGGCCTGGACGCCCCCATCATGAACCCGGGTTCCAAGCGCTTTATGGATACCGTCTACAGTTATCGTGTGTTGAGCGTTGAGGACGAGGGCTCGACCGGATACATCGAGCGCTACGCCGGCTGGACCGATCCGTATAAGATCGCCGCAAACCCGGCAGCAGCTCAGGCCGCATCGACCGACGCCGCGCCCGCTGCTGGCACCGCCGGCGCCGACGGCAACGACGACCCCATCCGCCACATGGTCGTCTCGGGCCGCAAAGGCGAGATCGCTGCCGAAACCGAGCGTCTGCTGGCAGACCACGACGCCATGGACCTCATCAACAATCACTTTATCCCCGCCCTCGACGAGGTTGGCGTCCTCTTTGACCAGGGCAAGTTCTTCTTGCCGCAGCTTATGGCCTCGGCCGAGGCCGCACGCGTGGGCTTCGACACCATCAAGCGCCTGATGCCCGCCGGCGAGATTGCCGACAAGGGCAAGATCTGCGTGGCCACCGTCAAAGGCGACATCCACGATATTGGCAAGAACATCGTCAAAATGCTGCTCGATAACTACGGCTACACCGTCTTTGACCTGGGCCGCGACGTCGACCCGCAAGAGGTGCTCAAGACCGTGCAGGAGCGTGACATCAAGCTCGTCGGCCTCTCGGCGCTTATGACTACCACGGTCGTCGCCATGGAAGAGACCATCAAGCTGCTTCATGCCGAGGTGCCGGGCGTCAAGATCATCGTAGGCGGCGCCGTACTCACCCCCGAATACGCCAAGCAGATCGGCGCGGACTACTACGCCAAGGACGCCGCCGAAAGCGCGCGCATCGCCGAAGAGGTCTTTGGGCAGTAACACAACGGAAACAACCGAGCACCAAAACGTGCCGCACGCGCCACTTGGCACGTGCGGCACGTTAGAATAGAAAAGATTATGCTCGTTTTGGCAGATAGGAGCGCAAGGATGGCGATCACACCCGCAGAAATCGCGGAAACCCGCGGCATGGTTGAGGAGCAGAACCTCGACATCAGGACCATCACCATGGGTGTTTCGCTCATGGGTTGCGGTGACGAGAACCTCGACCGCATGTGCACGAAGATCTACGACCACGTGACGCACACGGCTGAGCATCTGGTCGAGACCGCCGAGAACCTCGAGCGCGAGTACGGTATCCCCATCGTCAACAAGCGCGTTTCCGTCACCCCGGTGGCGCAGATCGCCGCGTGCTGCAAGGATGAGGACCTCACCCCCATCGCGCACGCCCTCGACCGCGCGGCTGAGACGCTCGGCATCGATTACCTGGGCGGCTTCTCCGCGCTCGTCCAGAAGGGCATCGGCGACGCCGACCGCCGCGTCATCCAGTCCATCCCCCAGGCGCTCGCCACCACCAGCCGCGTCTGCTCCAGCGTCAACGTCGCCAGCCTGCGTGCCGGCATCAACATGGACGCTGTGCTCATGGCCGCCCAGACCATCATCGATGCCGCCAAGCTCACGGCCGACCAGGATTCCGTCGGCGCTTCCAAGTTTGTCTGCTTTGCCAACATGGTCGAGGACTCCCCGTTTATGGCGGGCGCCGTCCACGGCGGTGGCGAGGCCGACGCCGTCATCAACGTAGGCGTCTCGGGCCCCGGCGTTATGGCCGCAGCCCTGGAGACGCTGCCCGACTCCGCATCGATGATGGAAGTCGCCGAGAAGATTAAGCAGACCGCCTTTAAGATCACCCGCGCCGGCGAGCTCATGAGCCGCGAGGCCGCCCATCGCCTGGGTGTCGAGAAGGGCATTGTCGACCTCTCGCTGGCTCCCACGCCTGCCATCGGCGACTCCGTCGCGCGCATCCTCGAGATCATCGGCGTGGGCACCTGCGGTGGCCCGGGCACGACCTGCGCGCTCGCCATGCTCAACGATGCCGTCAAGAAGGGCGGCGTCATGGCCAGCTCCAGCGTGGGCGGTCTCTCGGGCGCCTTTATCCCCGTGTCCGAGGACGCCGGCATGATCGCCGCCGTCGAGGCCGGCGCGCTTTCGCTCGAGAAGCTCGAGGCCATGACCTGCGTGTGCTCCGTTGGCCTGGACATGATCGCCATCCCCGGCGACACCCCGGTCGAGACCATCGCCGGCATCATCGCCGACGAGATGGCCATCGGCGTCATCAACAACAAGACCACGGCCGTCCGCGTGATCCCCGCCATCGGCAAGGGCGTGGGCGACTGCGTCGAGTATGGCGGCCTGTTTGGCCGTGCGCCCATCATGCCGGTGAACCCCAACGCCGGCACCGTGCTTGCCCACCGCGGCGGACGCTTCCCGGCACCGCTGAACTCGCTGAAGAACTAGCTGAGGGGGACTGGCGAGGAGCCCCGGGGAGGGCAAATATATAAGGTCGCCTGCTCGGACAGTCCTGACTCGCACGGAGAGCACATTAAGTGCTCTCCGGCTCGTGCGGAACTCGCGATCGACCTTATATATTTGCCCTCCCCGGGGCTCCCGCACAACGGAACCTCAGTTGGGTTCTATCCCGTATGGCAGTCGCTTCGCTCCTGCCCGCCTTGGTTGTGAGGGCGATTTGGCGTTGGAACGGTTCTTTTTCTGATATATGCTGGTTGCGGCTCTTCTTTTGGGAGGAGTCGCTTTTTTGTTGCTAGGAGGTTAGCCCGTGGTTGAAGGGGATGCTCGCTCTGAGCTTCTTTCTGCGGATTGGAATGGCGAATGGATGCGCCTGCAAGCTGGTCGGCATCGGGCTGATGATTCTTTTGAGTGGGATAAACGGGCTCGGCATTTTCGGCCGCTTGAGACTGCTCCTTATGCCCGGGATTTTATAAAGTTGTTGGCGATTGAGCCCGGCGAGTCCGTGCTGGATATGGGGTGTGGGGCTGGGTCGATTGCTATTCCGCTTGCTCAGGCTGGGCATTCCGTGATTGCTGCCGACTTCTCTCCTGCCATGTTGGGCACGCTTGATGCCGGCATTGAGTATTACGGGCTCGAAGATCTTATTACGCCGCTTGAGCTTGCTTGGGATGATGATTGGGATTTGGTTGGACCGGTCGCGAAAGCGGTGGATGTTGCCTTTGCCAGTCGGTCGGTTACGACGACCAATCTAAAAGATGCGCTTGCCAAGCTCGACCGCACGGCTCGTCGGCGTTGTGCTGTCACGATGGTCGCCAACTCCAGCCCGCGCTATGACCTGCACCTGATGAACGCCATCGGTGCCTCGGTTACCTGCAGTAATGGCTTTGTGTATGCTTTTAATATCCTCATTCAGATGGGTGCCCTGCCGCAGGTTACGTACTTTGAATCGCCTCGTCGCGATACCTTCGATAACCTTGAAGCGGGCGTAGCAGATTTTTCCCGTATGCTCGAGCATGGCAACGAGGATAAGGTCGACCGTCTGCGCGACTACATCGCCCAGCACATGATTGAGAACCCCCATGCCGGTGAGCCGGGCTCCAAGGGTGTGCCGCAGGGACGCTATATGCTCGACCACGTCCGCAAGGTCCGTTGGGCGTTTATTGCATGGGAGCCGGTCTCTGCACCCCGCTCATAGCCTGTTCGCAGCCCGCACTGCCCACTCACTCGGCATCCGCATTCTTTTTGAACTGGGCAAACGCGCTCCACACCGCACCGTTCCTGCGCTATCGTGGGACAGCTCACGTAAATTAAGGCCCCGTCGCGGGGCGCCCCATACATAGAAAGCGAGAACCCATGGCACTGACAGGAGCACAGGTCAAGCAGCTTCGCAGCATGGCCCATCACCTCAACCCCGCCATCATCATCGGTAAGTCCGATGTCAACGAGGGCACCGTCGAGCAGACGGTCGCCTACCTGGAGAAGCACGAGCTCGTTAAGTGCTCCGTGCTCGATGGCTCCAGCCTTTCCGCCCGCGAGGCCGCCGAGGAGCTCGCCGAGCGTTGCCACGCCGAGGTCGTCCAGGTCATCGGCCGCAAGTTCTCACTGTATCGCGAGTCCTCGCGCAAGGACATCGAGAAGATCAAGCTCGTCTAAGAGCCAATGATCCGGCGATCCAACACATAGCAAGCTTACGGGTGCCCAAGTACTTCGGGCGCCCGTTTTTTATCGCTCGACCAGCACGCGATTGAGCCGCCCCTCCACCAAGCGCTCGTATAGACGCCGCGTCTCGGGCTCGGGCACGCCATTGACCTGCTCCCTCAGGTGGTGCATATGCCCGCTGTACAGCTCGACGATATCGCGCCGCCGCCCCGCCGCACTGTAGACGCGCATGGCGCAGCGCACCATATCCTCACGCGCCGTTTCCTGTCGAAGCCCCGACTCCGCCAGCCAAATCGCCGACTGCAGATCGTTTTCTTCTAGAGCGGCATTTGCTCCCTTAATCATGCAATCGATGTACTTTGACTGCATAATGCGCCGCATGCGCAAAAAGTAGGTGGGATTACAGCCATTGGGAACATACAGCGGTCCGGCATAAAGCTGCTCAATCTTAAGGCACAGCTCAACTAAATGGGGCCCGCGCGCACCCGTGCGATTTCCCAAAACCTCGCGGCTTATCTGGTCAAACAGCCGTACATCGGTCTTGACGTAGTCGCCGTTGAGCCCAATGCATTCATTTTGGATGAGCACGCACGACTTGCCATCCGGCGTCGGTCCCAAAGCCGACCGCAAGCGCGATATCGTCGAGTACAGGTTGTTGCGGGCGCTATTAAACTCGGCATGGGGCCACAGCTCCATGGCCAGCGTCTCACGATCGACGAGCGCATCCATGCCCAGCGCAAGCCGCTCGGCAAGCGTCGCCGCCTTCTTGCGGCGCCACATTTTGTCCGTGATGGGAAACCCATCGCGCTCGGCGCGAAACGCACCAAACATGCGAATCTCGATATGGTCGATGGTATCAACGGCTTCAACCTCGCCGGCCTGGAACAGGCGCTCGCCCTCTCCTTCCAAATCGTCGCGCAGCGAGTACCGCGACAGCTCGCGCACGGGAAGCTTCTTGCGTATCCTGCCCGCCGGCTCGCCCAGACAATGCATGGCAAGGCGCGCAAAGAGCCGATACGATGGCTCTAGAATCCCCGCACGATTCATGGACATCCAGGCCGCAAGATCGCTGTCTCGGCCCGCACAGGCCAAATGCAGCGCCACCATCCAGGCCTCCGCTCCACCAACCTGCGTCTGGCTTATATCGAGCAACTCCGCTTCCTCGCGCACCGAAACCATCGAGGTGTTACGCAGATATGCCGCGCGCTCCAGCAGCAATGCGTTATCGCGCATGTACGCAATCGACTCCTCGGCAAGTTTGAGCACTTGGACCGCACGGAACTTTGCATTAACCGGCCGTCCCTCTGCCAGCGACTGCCAGCCTTCTAGCAACAGCCCAAACAGCTGAATCTGGTTGTCGCGCATGCGCACGGCAAAACGATCGAGCTCGTTGAACGCCGCATCGTCGGTTACCGGCAAGCCGGAAAGGAGCCGCCGTGCCGCCAACACCATGCGCACCCAGATAGCCATCGCCTTAAGTCCACGTACGTCGAGCGCCTCCCGCACCACCGTCATCTCGTCGTCGCGCTCGTCGGTTCCCGCAAACGACCCATCAAAGAGCTCCACCAGCATGCTATCGGCCCGTATAACAATCCCCGCGATGTCGAGCTCGCAGTCATAGGCCTTGCTCGTTTTGAGCTGCTGTAGAACGCCGCTGTCATCTCCCCGTTCGGTCAGGCAGCGCTTGACCTCGATATGCGCAGACAACATATCGAGTGCGGTGTGAGATGCCTCGATTTCTGGCACGGCCAGGTTCGTAGGAAGCCCAAGCCCGTTGTCCCCATAGCAAACAGCCGTCAGTGTCTGGGCCACCCTCCATGAAACAGGGTCTATTTCGCAGGCCGCCCGTTCGCCCCCGCATTCGATGACCGATGCCATATAGCGAGCGAGCTTTGTATTGGACACGCTGACCGCTGCCAGATATACGCCAAGCGCTTCGGCAGGCGTTGGCTCTGGAGCCGGATCGTCGGCATCGATCGTGCCCAGCGCCGCTCGGCAGATATCGGCCCCGTGCCCCGTCAGAGCCAGATCGACCCCATACTGCCCAGCAAGTTCAAGGACCGCTTCACGGTCCAGAAAGGCGTCCGCCAGGCCCATCGCCGCATCGCATCGGCCCGCCTTAAGCAAAATCCGGGCCGCCCTCGGAACAAGTTCGGGGCGAACCTCGGCCACCAACTTACGCAAGCGCAAGCGTCCGTTATCCTCCGTGCCCAGACACGTAAAACTCCGCTCGGCGGGATCCAAGCCAAAGATCGGGTAGTCGCGTACAAAGTAGGACTGGTCGACCATCGACAGCCTCACCCCACAGGCCTCGAGTTCTGCGATATTGCCCTCGCCCATCAAAACCATGAGACATGCCACGCAAAACAGCGCATTATTGTCGAGTGAAGCCAGATCGGCAAGTGCCGCGCCATACACGTTGACAATCTCGTTTTCGAGCAGGCCGGCTACGTCGCCTTGGCCATACAGACCTGTCTGCAATGCCGAAACGAGCTCGGGCACGCCCTGCGTGAGCTGATAAAAGTCGAGCGATGTGCTGATCGAAAACGCCGATGCCCACGCCGAATACTCATAGGCATGCACCTTGAGCATCTGCGCATTGATCTTAACCGAATCGCCCAGCCCATGAATCAGCTGACGATTTGAAGGACGGCAGGAGATAAAGACCCCTACCCCCATAGCGCGCAGGCCGCGAATCCTGTCGATGAGGTCTTCGGTATCGTGCTGATCGAGGTTTGGCACATTATCAATCGCGATAAGGGAGTGCGGTTTGTCTTTGAGTTCTTCGGTAACCACCTCGAGCTGCATAAACACCTCGCGCCCAATGGCACGATCGGCCTCGATAATCCGCACGGGGCCTCGCGTCGGGTCGCATTTAACCTCATGGGTGTACTGCAGCAGCACCGAGGTCTTCCCAAACCCGTCGGGCGCATAAAGAACCACGATGCCGGCCTTTCGGCCCTTGGCGATAAGCTCATTCATCAAGCGTTCGCGTCGCACCATATAGCCTCCGCCCAGCGGCATCAGCTCGAGGTCGTCTATACCGCTCAAATCATTTACCATGCCCGCTCCTCAACTCGACCGTATGGACACTGTAGCCGCAAGACCATACAAGCCGCGCTATGAATAGAGCGACCTTGTGTTTTAGGTTGTCTTTTGGTACGCAAGCGGCAAGTTTTTGTACAGCGAGGGCCGATTGTTATTAATCCCCCGACTAATCGGTCTTTAAGCAGGTAAATGAGCTTGTCAGCTTGTCCCATCTAAGCGGCAGTGTAACGCAGATGAACAAGGTTCAGCCATGTCATTCAACTCGCCTAGCACCCGCTACCGTCTACGACCTTCTAGTGGCATTTTTGCATAGAATCTGGTATGGAATGAATCAAGCTGTTGGACATCTGGCGTTCGTCAAGCTTGCGGCAAGATTTTGGTCAAGTGGGCAAAAAGGGATAGCAAAAAGGCCCCCGCAAAGCGGAGGCCTTAGACAAGGCTATGTCGAGCTGCAGGATTCGCGCTACTCGCAGAGCGAAAGGGCGGCCTCGTCGGCAACGACAACGCAGTTGGTGTGCAGCTGCAGGATCGAAGCCGGGCACTCGGGCGTAACCGGACCATAGCACATGTCATGCACGGCCTGAGCCTTGGCCTCGCCGTTGGCGACGACCAGGATCATGCGGGCATACATGATGGTCTGGGTACCCATGGTGTAGGCCTGACGGGGAACATCGTCGATGCTGTCGAACAGGCGGCTGTTGGCCTGAATGGTGCTCTCGGTGAGGTCGACGCAGTGCGTGCCCTTGGAGAAGTGGTCATCGGGCTCGTTGAAGCCAATGTGGCCGTTGTTGCCAATGCCGAGCAGCTGCAGATCCGGATAACCGGCGTCGGCGACAATCTTGTCGTACTCAGAGCAGGCAGCGGCGGCGTCGGGGTTGGAACCGTCGGGCACATGCGTGTTGTTCAGGTCGATGTTGATGTGATCGAAGAAGTTCTCACGCATGAAGTAGTGATAGCTCTGGGGATCGTCGTGCGAAAGGCCGCGATACTCGTCCAGGTTGTAGGTGCTGACCTCGGCAAAGTCGACGTCGCCCTTCTCGTACCAAGCAGCGAGCTGCTTGTAGGCACCGATCGGGGTGGAGCCGGTGGCAAGGCCCAGTACACAGTCGGGCTTGAGGATAACCTGGGCCGAGATGATATTGGCGGCCTTGCGGCTCATATCCTCGTAGTCTTTAGCTTTAATGATCTTCATTACGCGTCCTTTCTCGTACAAGAGAGGCAAGGCTCCCTTACAAGCACTTGCCCGCGGCCCGCGTCGGCCGCAACCAACGTGTGCGGCCACCAGGGCGAGGTCGCGTAATGTATGTGTCTCGTGTCTAGCCGCGTCGAGGCCCCTGCCCGTCCACGGTGACCCAAAGCTGTTTAGCTTCGGACAAATCTCATCTTGCCACGGAGGGCGTCCTCTTTCAAGGGCGCCCTCCGTAAACGTGTTTGAATTGTAGGCTAATGGCCACGTGCACTTGCTAGCGCTCGCGAGCAACGATGAGCTGGTCCATCTCTTCGACATGCACGCCAACGGAACCCTTGATGCTCGAGAACTCAACGGAGTTGCACACCAAGATGGGAACCGTCACATCGTAGCCTTCGGCAGCAATTGCCTCGCGATCGAACTCAATGAGCACATCGCCCTTATGGACGATGTCACCCACTTGCGCATGTACGGTAAAGTGCTTGCCCTCGAGCTGAACGGTATCCAAACCAACGTGGATGAGCACGTCCAAGCCATCGACCGTGTTAAGCGCAACGGCGTGTCCCGTAGGAAAAATGGCCTCGACCTTGGCATCAGCCGGTGCAATCACACGCGTTCCGGTGGGCTGAATCGCCACGCCCTGGCCCAAAAGGCCGGTAGCAAACGTCTGATCGTTTACCTCGGAGAGCGGAATGACGTCGCCCGAGATGGGAGCATCCAGCGTAAGGACTCGACCACGCATACCAAAAGACCTTAGGACTTTAGTGAACATGCTCCCCCTCGGACATACCAATCAATCAAAATAACCTTAACAGTTTACCACTCGGCAACGGTTTTTGACCATTAGGGAAGTTCGCGCTTGACAACCTCGACGATGTCGTCGACAACGCGCTGGGTCAGCTCGTGCGTCTCGGCCTCGGCCATCACGCGGACCAGTGGCTCGGTACCGCTCGGACGCACCAGAATGCGGCCGCGGCCGTCAAGCTCCTTCTCGGCAGCAGCGACGGCGTCCCAAATGGGCTGGCAATCGTCCAGACCGGCCTTGTTGTCGGAATGCACGTTGACGAGTACCTGCGGGTACTTCTTCATGATGCCGGCAAGATCGGTGAGGGTACGACCGGTGCGCTTGAGCACGGCCAGCAGCTGCAGGGCCGTCACCAGGCCGTCACCGGTGGTGTTGTGCTCCAGGAAGATGATGTGCCCGGACTGTTCGCCGCCGATGACGGCGCCGTCCGCGAGCATGCGCTCAAGAACATAACGGTCGCCCACAGCGGTCTGAACCATTTCGAAGCCCTGCTCCTTCATAGCGATGGAGAAGCCCAGGTTGCACATGACGGTCGAGACGATCTCGGAGTTGGCTAGCTTGCCGCGAGCGGCAAGGTCAGAACCGCAGATAGCCAGGATGTAGTCACCGTCGATCTCATTGCCCTCGCTGTCCACGAACAGTACGCGGTCGGCGTCGCCGTCGTGGGCCAGGCCGATGTCAGCATGGGTGCGCAGCACGAGCTCGCGCAGGGGCTCGAGGTGCGTAGAGCCGCATTCAACGTTAATGTCGGTGCCGCAGTAATCGGTGTTGATAGCGTGCACCGTGGCGCCCAGGCGCTGCAGCGCGGCGGGCGTAGTCTGGCAAGAAGCGCCATGGCCGCAGTCGACGGCAACGACCAGGCCGTCGAGCCTCAGGCCATCAAGCGTATCGATGGCGTGGTCGACATATGCCTTGCGGGCGTCCTTCATCTTGATAATGTGGCCCACGCCGGCGCCGGTCGGCAGCGTATCGGCAGCCATGGCTTCCTCGGACATGACCCAGGCGCTGATCTCTTCCTCGACAGCATCGGGGAGCTTCATGCCCTTGCGGCTAAAGAACTTGATGCCGTTGAACTCCGGCGGATTGTGCGAAGCGGAGATGACGATGCCGCCGTCGAGCTCGTTCTGAACGGTGAGCAGTGCCACGGCAGGCGTGGGGATGACGCCGCAGCAGTGCGGACGGCCGCCCTCGGCCATAATGCCGGCGGTCAGAGCGCTCTCGAGCATGGTGCCCGAAAGGCGCGTGTCACGGCCGATGCAGATGTCCGGACCAAGGAACTTGGTCGCCGCGCGGCCCAGGCGAAACGCGAGGTCACACGAGAGGTCGGCATTGGCGACGCCACGGACGCCGTCGGTACCGAAGATGTTCTGGGGCATAGGATCGCTCCTTCCCTAGCAGGCGATATGCAACCGCCCACCCTAGTCGAAAAAGAAAAGCGGGACCCGCCGAGGAAATCGGCAGGCCCCGCTTGTACATTGTATCTCGAAAGGAGATAAAACCTTAGCGCTTGGAGAACTGGGGAGCGCGGCGGGCCTTCTTGAGGCCGTACTTCTTGCGCTCGACCACGCGAGCATCGCGCGTAAGGAAACCGGCCTTCTTGAGGTCAGCACGGTAGTCGCCAGCGTTCAGAAGAGCGCGAGCGATGCCCAGGCGCAGAGCGCCGGACTGACCGGAGATGCCGCCGCCATCGCACAGAGCGATAACGTCGAACTGACCGGCGGTGTCGGTCACCTTGAAGGGAGCAAGGGCGTTCTCAACGAGCTGATGACGGCCGAAATACTGCTCGGCGTCACGCTTGTTGATGGTCACCTTGCCGGTGCCGGGGACGAGACGGACGCGGGCGACGGCGTTCTTACGACGGCCGGTACCCTGGTAGACAACGGTGTTCTCAGCCATCTTTAAGCCTCCAGCTCAATCTTCGTGGGGTTCTGGGCAGCGTGCGGATGCTCGGCACCAGCGTAGACCTTAAGCTTGGTCATCTGGGCACGGCCGAGGGTGGTCTTGGGCAGCATACCGCGAACGGCGCGCTCGATGACCTTCTCCGGGTGCTTCTCCATAGCCTGGCGGAAGCTCTCAGCCTTGAGGCCGCCGTTGTAGCCGCTGTGGCGATAATAGGTCTTCGTGTCGGCCTTGTTACCGGTAAGCTGGACCTTATCGGCGTTGATGACGACAACGAAGTCGCCGCAGTCGCTGTTGGGCGTGAACTGGGGCTTGTTCTTACCGCGCAGGATCATTGCGATCTGGGTGGCAAGACGGCCCAGGACAGCACCATCGGCGTCGACGAGAACCCAGTTGCGCTGGACCTCGCCCTGCTTGGCGTAGTGAGTCGATTTCGAAATCACTTAGACTCCTCCATGTACAGTACGTGTTGTTACAGAGATTCACGGGGCTCTGCAAGTAACCCGTCCATATTACCCCGCTCGTCGTACGAGTCAACAGGTATTTTGACTCCGACCAGAGTTTCTGCACATGTCATCCACGAGCCGTGATCTTTCCAGCTCTTTAGCTGTTGTCATTTTTTGAGGGTTCGCCGTCGCTAGCGTTCAACGAACTCTTGGATTTCCGCGAGCAGGCGCTTTGCCTCCTGACGGCCCTGGATATACAGGTCCAAAAGCTTTGCCGAATCGTGCTCGACATGGCCGACCTCGACCGGCTTTTGCGGAGCGACGACCAACGCGCGGCCCTCGCGCTCATACTTCCACAGGTGCATGCGCTGGATGTTGTAACGGTCGTGGCGCGTCTCGATAGCCTCGAGCAGATAGGGGTAGTCGGCATAGCGGGCGCGCGCGGCAGGCATAAACTCGTAGGGCTTTTTCTCATACGAACGGTCCTGCGTGACAATGACAACCGCGCGGTCGAAGCCCGCTTCCTCCAGCACGTGCTCGATGGGGACCGAATCGGCCACGCCGCCGTCGACGTATTTGTGCCCGTCAATCTCGACCGGCGGCGTCACCAGCGGCAGCGACGTAGAGGCGCGCACGGCATCGAGGTCAAGTACGGCGCTTTTGACCGGGAGATACGTGGCGGTTCCAAAGAGCATGTCCGTCGCGACGGCGTACATCTCGATGGGGCTCGCGTCGAACGTCTCGTTGTCAAAGGGATCCAGGCGGTCCTGGACATCGTTGAAGATGAAGTCGTAACCCACAATAGAGCCCGTGGACGCAAACGATGCGGCGCCCATGAAGCGGTTGTCGTTGCAGAAAGCCAGGTTGATGCGGTTGGCACGGCCGATCTGATGCGACTTGTAGTTCACGCCGTTGAGGGCGCCGGCCGATACACCGTAGACAGCCGGAATCTCGACGCCGGCCTCCATGAGAACGTCGAGCACGCCTGCGGTAAACTGCCCGCGAAAACTACCGCCCTCCAGGACGAGCGCGACCTTGCCGGCGTTCTTTGCCTTATCTTCTGCAGTCATGTTGACCTCCTGCGATTGCGTTTTGGCTTTCTTCTACCCAGTTTTGGGATGGCGAGCGCATGGGTTTTGGAGCAGAGTTCGATTCTCCGCGGGTTTGGAGGGTCCGTCGGTGCGGGGCATGGCCAGCTGAGATTCGATAAACATCGCATCCGTTTTGAGTCGGAAGTTTGCGCGGAGAATCCGCGTATTTGCGTCGCAAATACGCACCGGCTTCGGCCGCCTGCCGGCGTCCTCGCCCGCGGGCTAAAAACGCTTACGCGTTTTCTTTACGCCCGCGCCCTGCATAGAGTTCGATTCTCCGCGGTACGGACAAGAAATAAAAAGGCAGGTAGATACGAATATCTACCTGCCTGTTACTTATGGTGGAGGCGCGGAGAATCGAACTCCGGTCCACGAAAGCCCCCTGATTGGCATCTCCAAGCTCAGTCGCTGGTTTTGTCTCGGACGCTTTGCGCGCAGCGACACGCTCGCGGCGTCCTAACCGGTTCGGTCTTAGCCCGCGCCATACCGATTACGTGCGCAGGAGCATTCCCCTAACATGACGTCGCGCCGGTGTCGGGGAAATCACCGGGTTGACGCGCCGCTATAAACTAAGCAGCGAGAGCCATAGGCTCAAAAGAAGAGTTGTTGTCAATTCAATTTGACGGTACCCCTGTTTAACGAGGCGAGGAGACCTCGGCTTGCTTCCTCTCTCAGAGCTATCGTGTCGAAACCAGTCGCCCCCGAATGTTGGGAAAGTCTGGATGGTATCGGGCCTGCAAACACCCGATAACCGTCGACTTTTCAAGGAACACGCGGGTGAACCCCGCTCGTGGATAGCTATCTTACCACGTTCTAAAGGCAGGCTGCCATTCTATGCACGAGCTATGAAGACCCCAATGTGCGCTGCACTTCGCACTTTTGCTACCGATCACGTCACGTATATTTTCGCCAAGCAAAATTGACCCGTCGAAAGGACCGTTATGGATACCAAGCAACAACTCGTCAATGCCCTCGCAGGCCTGGGCTCAACCATTACCGAAGCTATGGATGTCATCGAGGGCTTTGTCCCCTGCGGACATCCCGCCCTCACGGTATCGAACGCCCTTGTTGCGCTGGACGCTGACGATGATGCAGCTCTCGCCCAGCAGCTTGAGACCGTCGAGGGCTTTATCGACCACGTGAGCGAGAACCGCGGCGTGACCGCCTACCACAGCATCGAGGTCGAGCTCGCGGGTCCCAAGGCTAATCTGCTCGCAGCAATCCGCGAGGTAGGTGCCCTTATGCAGACCGCAGGCGTCAAGAACACCCAGGTCAACGAGTGGGTCTACCGCAGCCTGGCAGCACTCGACAGCCCCGACGAAAAGGCAGCCGAGCAGCTCGCAGAAAGTCCCGCCATCAAGGCCGAGCTTTTGTAAATAGCAGGCGCGGGTCCCTTGGCGCGTCGTCGTCCAAGAGGCCCGCAAACAGTTCGTGTCAACCGATAGCCGCGCCACCACGCTCGGCCAAAGCAAGAATCGGCATCATTTGACGAGGTGTCTTTGCTGCAAGATCGGCATGTTCGAGCAGCTTACGATCGTTGGTCACCAAGTAATCAACCTGGGCGCGTTTGCATGCAGCGAGTACCAAGTTGTCCTCGTAATCGCGATGGAGCGTCAGATATTTGTCGGCTAGCCACAGATCGGATGCATCAGCGCCCACGGCCATAGCGTTTTCGGTCATGTTCCGAACAAACGCCAACGCTGCATTGCCAATCGCGCGGGCAGATGCCTCGTCGAGCGCTCCCCCGCTGGCAAGAACGCTACGCTTCAGCTCGTGTTGGACAACGTACAGCACGTCCTTAGCGATATGAACCGGAAAGAACAGCAACGCCCCCGTCTCCGTCGCCTGCCCAATAAACGCACGCGCGGCAAGCGACTCGGCATGGTCAACACAAAACGAATCAACCCATACGTTGGCGTCCACCATGATCTTGAGAGGCGCCCCACTCACTGGATCATCCCCTTTTGGCGATAATGCTCATCCATGGCGTCGGAATAGATTGCGTCCCAATCGCGATCGTCGGATACGGGCGACGTAGTGATGCCCAGATCTGCATAAAGCCGGTCTGCCGCCGCCCATGATGCAGCGAACGGAGTATCGGGCGCGACGGTCTGCTGCCGGTCGTCGACGGCCGCAAGCACTTCCTCGCACTGCCCGCCACCCTGCGCGACCTTGGCCACCACCTTTTTGATGAGCTCGGGCAATGACCTGCCCGAAAGCCGCAGCGCTTCCTCGGCACGGTTCTTGACCTGGCGATCCACGCGAACGTTCACCTGCGCCATGCCGCTAACAGCACCCACGTTGATCCCGCTCCCTTCAAATGCTAGCACCGCTAGCAACACTATATAGAGAAGCTAGCAAATGGTCAAATGCAAAAGGCCTGCGCCCAGACGACACCGATGCCGTCTGGGCGCAGGCCAGATAACGTGGGCGAACACGTCTGCTAATGCAGGTACGCCTTTGCGTTGCCCAGGCTGTAGGCGATCGTTGAGCCGTTGTGCAGCAGCGACGACGTCTGTGGAGTGATCATGCCGGTAATGCCCAGTGCCAAGAGTGCTGAGTTGGTGAGCATCACCTTAGAGTAGGAGCTCGTCAGACGGTCGATGAGACCCTGGCTCATACGGCGCAGGCGCACGATCGCGGCCAGATCTGTATCGGTCAGGATGATATCGGCGACCTCCTTGGCGATGTCGCTTCCACCGCCCATTGCCAGCCCCACGTCGGCCAAACCGAGCGCCGGCGAATCGTTGACGCCGTCGCCCACCATGGCAACGTGGCGCCCCTCGCCCTTAATGCGCTCCACATAGGCGTACTTGTCCTCGGGCAGCAGCTCGGCCTTAAACTCATCGACACCCGCCTCGCGCGCAATGCGCTCGGCCGTGCGTTCAGAATCGCCCGTGAGCATAACGACATGTTTGACGCCCAGCGCATGCAGGTCGGCGATGGCTTCACGGACCCCGGGCTTAAGCGGATCCTCGATGCCGAGCACGCCCACGACCGTGCCGTCGACCGCCAGATACAGCGGCGACAGGCCCTGCATCTGGGACTCAATTTGCTCCTTAATGTCGGACTCGAGCTGCGCGCTCTCATCCTCAAATACAAAGTGCGCGGAACCGATGATGGCGCGACGCCCTTCAATGGACGAAGCGATACCGTGCGCCACAATATACTCGACAGCAGCGTGACGCTCGCGGTGCTCGAGTCCACGCTCACGTGCCGCATTGACCACGGCGCGTGCTACCGGATGAGGGAAATGCTCCTCCAAGCAAGCGGAAAGGCGCAGGACCTCGTCCTCGCTCCAGCCGTCGGTCGTGAGCACGCAAGCCAGGCGCGGCTGAGCCTCGGTGAGCGTGCCGGTCTTATCAAACACAATGGTGTCGGCCTTGGCAAACGACTCAAAGTACTTTGCGCCCTTGACCATGACGCCCATCTTGGCAGCATCGCTCATGGCAGTCATGACGGCAACGGAACCCGTGAGCTTGAGCGCGCACGAGTAGTCGACCATCAGCGCCGCCGAGGTCTTGATAAGGCTGCGCGTAGTGAGCGCGACCAGGCCCGCAAGCAGGAAGTTCCACGGGACGATCTTGTTGGCGAGGTCCTCCATATGCGACTGGCCCTCGGACTTGAGCGAGTCGGCCGTCTGCACGAGCGAGACGATTGAGCGCAGTTTGGTTTGCGCCGTATTGGCGCGCACACGCACCAAGATGCTGCCGTCTTCCACGACGGTGCCGGCGAACACGTCGTCGCCCACGCTGCGCTCGACGGCCAACGGTTCGCCGGTCAGGGTCGCCTGGTTGACCATAGCGCTCCCCTGCTCGACCACGCCGTCGATGCAGATGGACATGCCGGTGCGCACGGCGACCAAATCGCCGGGTTCAAGCTCGGTGGCGGCAACGCTTACCTCAGTGTCGCCGACGACCTTTTGCGCCTTGTCGGGCACGTCGAGCAGCGAGTTGATGAGCTCGTTTTCGCTCATGGCACGGGTGTAGTCCTCGAGCAGCTCGCCCACGTTGAGCAGGAACATCGTCTGCCCCGCGGTGTCGACATCACGCTTGACGAACGAAATGCCGATGGCCGAAGCGTCGAGCACAGGAACGGTCAGGCGCGGCTGCGCGAGCTCATGAAGGGCAGCGCGCAAAAATGCCATGTAACCGGCCACGACAAACACCGCACGCAGAGGCGTCGGCAAGAACCAGCGACGTGCGTAATGGGCACCGACGAGTGTCGCCAAGTCCATAACGAGTTTGTGCTTGCGCGGCTCGAGTTGCATCACGTAGCCCGACTTGGCATCGGCGATAGCTTGAGCATCGAGTGCGCCTAGGGCGTCGAGCACGCTTGCGCGGCGCGGCTCGTCGTACTCCAGCGCCATCTGGCCAATGCGGCCATACACACGCACCTTGTGCACGCCATCGATGTCGCCGCCAAGCTTAAGAAGTGCATCGAGATCGCTCTCTGGCACAGGACCCGCCAATTGAAGACGGGTCCTGCCGGGGATCTCGCTAATAATCGAGAATCTCATAGTTTGTGCCTGGGAGCGTTACTCGGCTGCCTCGTCAGCAGCGGCCTCGCTCTGGGTGATGTAGGCAGCCTCGGCAACCATGTCATCGACATTGGCCTTGGCCTGCTCGACCATGTCCTGGTAGCAGTTCTTGACGCGCATACCGCACGCGATACCCTGCACGCAGGCATTCTTTACCGGAGCGCTGGTGAGCAGCTTGATGCCGGCCGTACCAAGCAGAAAACCGCCACCGACAAGCAGGGTATTGAACGTCGACTTCTTCATGTTGCTTCTCCCTTTTGCCGCATTGGACGCGGCACGGTGCCTCAGCACCCGAGTAAACAAGTTTGCTCGAGCACACTTTTGGAAAATAGTTTAGTCTATCTAACTATTAAGTTCAACAAAGGTTAACTTTTTGGAAATCTTGAGACGCGATGTGACCAAGGGGACCGTCCCTGCGCCCCATTCACAAAAAATGAGGGCGCCAACAGCACCCTCATTCACTCTATTCCATCCAGCCCACCTGACCCGAACGGCCGAGTCGTCACAGAACCCGGGAGCCCCCGGCAGGGCGGGTGCTTGCTCAAAATGAGTTCCGCACGCAAAGAAGGCCACTTAATGTGGCCTTCGTCTTGCGCAGGACTGTTTGAAATTTTGAGGAAGCACCCGCCCTGCCGGGGGCTCCCGGGTTCCGTTTACGAGAGCGACGTTCTCAGCAACTCGTTGAAGAGCTTCGGATTGCCCTTGCCGCGGCTCGCCTTCATGCACTGGCCCACCAAAAAGCCGATGACCTTCTGGTTGCCGTCACGATACTGCTGCGCCTGATCAGCACAGTTTGCCAGCACCTCGTCCACGATCGGCTGCAACGCGCCGGCATCGCTCACCTGACGCATACCGCGCTCGTCGACGATCTTGTTGGGGTCGTCGCCGGTCTGGGCCATGGCCTCAAAGACCTCGTGCGCCTGGTTGGAACTGATGGCATCGGTCGCCAGTAGCTTGGCAAGAGCTGCCACCTGAGCCGGCGCGATCCCAGACTCGGTCAGCGAGACGCCGGCGCCCTTAAGGTAGGCAATCATCTCGTTCACCAGCAGGTTTGCGACCGTCTGAGCCTCCTTGCCAGCCATGCCGGCAGCGGCGGCCTCAAAGAACTCGGCAAACTCCGGATCGCCAGCAATCTGCTCGGCGTCGGCCGTCTTAATGCCAAAGTCGGCCTCAAAACGGGCGCGCTTGGCATCGGGCAGCTCGGGAATCTCGCCACGGCAGCGGTCGATGAACTCGTCGTCCAGATCGAACGGCGCCAGGTCGGGGTCGGGGAACAGACGATAGTCGTCGGCCGTCTCCTTCACGCGCATGACCACGGTGCGCTTGCGGCTGGGCTCCCAGTGGCGGGTCTCCTGATAGATGATGCCGCCCTCCTCGAGCACCTCGGCCTGGCGGCAGATCTCGTAGGCAAGGCCGTCGTGCAGGCTCTTAAACGAGTTGAGGTTCTTGAGCTCGGTCTTGGTACCCAGCTTGGTCTCGCCGCGGCGGCGCAGCGACACGTTGCCGTCGCAGCGCATGGAACCCTTCTCCATGGAGCAGTCCGAGATGCCCAGCGTCACAAAGATGCGACGGAGCTTCTCCATAAACAGGCGCGCTTCCTCGGGCGTGCGCAAGTCGGGCTCAGTCACGAGCTCGATCAAAGGTGTGCCGCAGCGGTTGTAGTCGACGAGCGACTCGGCCGCAGCGGTAATGCGGCCCTCAGCGCCGCCCACGTGGACCATCTTGGCGGCGTCCTCCTCCATGTGGATGCGCAGGATGCGAATAGGCACCGTGTAGGAACCGTCCTCGCGACGCTCGGGCATCTGCAGGTTGGACGCGTCGTAGCTGGCCAGATGGCCGGCGCGCTGGTTGCCCTCGCGCATGGTCGACGTCATGGATGTGGACAGGCCCTCGGCGTTGGCCGAGGCGCTCGCCAGGCTCTGGGCCTCGGCCTCGCCAAACGCGCAGTCGGGGCGCTCGGCGGCACCGCGACCGGTCACATCCAGGTCCAGGTGACCGTACATGGCAAAGGCGACCGGACCCTGCGTGGTCTGGAAGTTCTTGGCCATGTCGGGATAGAAGTAGTGCTTGCGGTAGAACATCGAGTGACGCTGAATCTCGCAGTTGGTGGCGAGACCGGCCTTGACGATGCTCTCGATGGCGCGCTTGTTGGGCACCGGCAGAGCGCCGGGCAGGCCCAGGCACACCGGGCACACGTTGGCGTTGGGCTCGTCATCGTGGCTGAGCTTGCAGTTGCAGAACATCTTGGTATCGAGCGCGGTGAGCTCGGTATGGATCTCCAGGCCAATCACGGCCTCCCAATCCTGCAGGACCTCGGAAAGCTCCTTCATTACAGCTCGCCCCCCTTCCCGGCAAAGTCGGGCGCGACGGAAAGCGCGGGCGCACCCGTGGCGGCATCGGCAAAGCCGCGCTCCAGGGCGCGGGCAAACGTGAGCAGCTGACGGTCCTTAAAGGCCGGACCCACCAGCTGGGCAGAAACGGGCAGCTGAGTATCCTCGCCCAGGCCCAGCGGCACCGAGATGCCACCGTTGCCGCAAATGTTGAGCGAAATGGTGTACAGGTCGGAGAGGTACATCTGCGTGGGATCGCTGATCTCGCCAAACTTAAAGGCCGTGCGCGGCGAGGCGGGCATGAGAATGGTGTCCACCTTGGCATACGCGGCGTCGTAGTCCTGCGTGATGAGCGTGCGGGCCTTTTGCGCGGCGTAGTAATACTTGTCGTACACGCCCGAGCTCAGCAGGTAGGCGCCGAGCATCTGACGGCGCTTGGCCTCGGCGCCAAAGCCGTGGGCGCGCGAAAGCGAGCTCTGGTCGGACAGGTTGGCGCAGCCCTCCTCCTGATAGCCGTAGCGAATGCCGTCGAAACGGGCCAGGTTGGAGAATGCCTCGGCCGGGCCGATGACGTAGTAGGCGGCGATGGCGGCGTCCAGGTGCGGCAGGTCGACCTCGACCAGCTCGGCACCCTGGTTCTGCAGCTCCTGGGCGGCGCGCTGAACAGCGGCCTTGACCTCGGGCGTCAGACCCTCGGCCTCCATAAACGCGGGGATGATGCCCACGCGCTTGCCCTCGATGCTGTCGTTGAGATGCTCGGTAAAGTCGACGGCGCAATCCTGGCTGGTGCAGTCGTACGGATCGTGGCCCGCGCCGGTAAGCGCGTTCATGGCCAGCGCGACATCCTCGACCGTGCGGCCAAAGGGTCCCACCTGGTCGAGCGACGAGCCAAAGGCAACCACGCCGTAACGGCTCACGGCGCCATACGTGGGCTTAAAGCCCACCACGCCGCACAGCGACGCCGGCTGGCGAATGGAGCCACCGGTGTCCGAGCCCAGCGAGAGCACGACCTCGCCTGCGGCGACGGCGGCAGCGGAACCGCCCGAAGAGCCGCCGGGCACACGCTCGGTATCCCAGGGGTTGTTGGTGCGGTGGAACGCCGAGCTCTCGGTGGAGCTACCAAAGGCAAACTCGTCCATGTTGGCCTTGCCCATGGGCAGGCAGCCGGCATCGAGCATGCGCTGGACGCAGGTGGCGGTGTAGACGCTCTGGTAGTTCTCGAGCATGCGGGAAGCGCAGGTGGTGCGCGTGCCCACGAGGTTCATGTTGTCCTTAATGGCCAGCGGCACGCCCGCGAGCGGAGGCAGCGGCTTGCCTGCTGCACGGTCGGCATCCACGCGCGCGGCGGCCTCGAGCGCAAGCTCGGGCGCCACCTGCAGGAATGCCTGGACCCCGCCCTCGCGCGCCTCGATGGCGGCAAGGGAGGCCTGGGCCACCTCGGTAGCGGTAAAGTCGCCGGCGGCAACGCCCGCGGCGATCTGGGCGGCGGTAAGGGAATCGAAGCTTAGCGCCATTACTCGCTCTCCCCCTCTCCCAAAATGGACGGCACGCGGAAGTAGCGGTCGCGCGCGCTGCCGGCGTTTTCGAGCGCGACGTCGAGCGGCAGATCGCGCTCGGGCTCGCGCAGGTCATCGCCCATCACGTTGGACAGGCTTCCGATGGGATGGAACGTGGGCTCCACGTCGGGCAAGTCATATTGCAAGACGGGCTCGAGCATCTGGACGGCGTCGTTCATGTAGGACGTCATCTGGGTGAGCTCGTCATCGGTCAGTGCGATCTTTGCGTACTCGGCGATGCCGCGCACATCTTTCTCGCTGAGTGCCATAGGCGCTCCCTTCCGCATAACAGATAAACCGCTCTAGTATACAAGGCAACGCCGCTTGGAGCAGGTGCTTTACCCAAATGCAGCGAAAACGTAACGAGGGCGGTGGGCTGGCAGGCGGCGGGCTGGCGGTTCTACAGCGAAACCGCACCGTCCATAGCGAAAACCGTCCCGCCCACAACAAAAACCATCACAACATTCGATGTTTTTCGTCAAAATTGAAATTTATATCGAATGTTGTGATGGTTTGGAAGTCCCGACCACCACAAAGGTGCCTGTCCCCATTGTGGTGGTTCTGAACGAGCCCTATGCCGAGGCCCTGCCCTTGCGGCGCTTGCGGACCGCGTGGATCACGATGTCTAGCAGCAACAGCACAATGGCCACGACCACGATAAGCACGGCAAACTCGCGCTTGCCCCAGTGGCGGCCGGCCAGCGACTTTTGCTTGTCGACGTCCTTCTTACTGTACTTGGTGCGCACGCAGTGCACCAGCAGGCGATGGTCGTTCACGCCGTAGGGCGTGCAGGTGACGAGCGTCACTTTGTCGGCGCCGGGCTCGATGGTCAGCGACTCCATCTCCTCGGGCAGCACCACCTCGGAGTCCACCATCTTGTAGGCGAGCGTCTTGTTCATGGTGTGCAGCAGCACCAGGTCGCCGGGCTCCAGCGAGTGGATGTCGTCGAACATGCTCAGGTTGCGCATGCCCGAGTGCGCGGTGAGCACGCAATGCGTCGAGGTGCCGCCCACCGGCAGGCTCGTGCCCTCCAGGTGGCCGACGCCCGCCATGAGGACCTCCTCGCTCGTGCCGTGGTAGATAGGCATGCTCACGTCAATGGAGGGGATCTCGACCCAGCTCATCATGGGGTCGCGGTCAAAGATGAGCTGCTGGGCGTAGGGCTCGATCTGGTCGGCGGGGAGCTCGGTGGCCTCGCCCGCCAGCTGCTCGTTAAAGGAGCGCGCCTGGAGCAGGATGCGCTCGCGCTCCTCGGCAGACAGCGCGTCCACGGTGCTGGACACGGTGCTAATCTGGTTGAACACGCCCGAGGCCTCGAGCCGGTCCAAGATCCACGGCCAGGTCATAAGGCCCACGCCAATAAGGATGATGACGATGGTGATGAGCCGGTCGGCCCAGCGCGGCAGCCGCTTGCGACGGCGCTTAGGCTTTGGTTGAGGTTTGGGCTGAGGGCTTGAGCCGCCGTTGTCCGCGGCGTTATTGCTCTTCATATGTTTGGCGCCCTGCACCATCACCGGTCACTCCTCTACAGCTCATGTTGTCTAAACAAATAATAGCCGATTCGCGAGCTCATGCACCGGACAACGCAGCCTGACAGCATTGCGCAGCGCGAGTTGGGCCAGCATTTGAGTTTTCAAAATGTCCCGGATCGGCGGGGCGATTCGGGATACAATGTCAATAGAAAACGACGCACCCCGCGTAAGTGTACGAGAGCGCGGGCGGCCTAGTTTTCAGCTTTAGTTAAATGCCCGGGCTCCGAACCCCGGGCATTCTTATTTGCGCTTGTTGCGGCGCAAATGCCTTCTACCGTCCGCACCGCGCGTGCGCCTACGGACCTTAAACCGAACCTCATACGAGTCAAGAAACGCGATGACGAACGTGCCCACCGCCGCGAGGGCGGCGAGCGCGTTAAGGAATTTCAGCATTTGGGGACCTCCGATCGAGTCGTCGGCCGCCCGCGCACGGGATGCGTCGCAATGCCATTTTACTGCGAGCGTATGCACCCACAGCTGGTAAACGCGATTTTGACAAACATCTGTTCGATAGTTACACACACGGTTCCTCGTCCAGCGGAGCCTGGCCGCATTGTCCGGGTTTGCCCGACGTGTTTGCGTTTTCAAAATGTCCCGGATCGGCGGGGCGATTCGGGATACAATATCAATAGAAAACGACGCACCCCGCGTAAATGTTTGGGAGCGCGGGCGGCCTAGTTTTCTGGTTTTGTTAAATGCCCGGGCCTCTAACCCCGGGCATTTTTATTGGCTCTGTTAGACCACCGTTGACATGAAGTCTTAGTCCTCCGTATACGGCGACAGGTATTTAAAACCGTCCAAGTGAATCATATGGTCGGGGTTGTCTCTTACCCACACTTCGGTCTCCCAAGCCAGGTCAGGAAGCCAAGTCTTCATTGAAGTGCGCGAGTTAAAACAGGTTATGAAAATTAGATTCGGAAACACGGGCGATAACAGCTCCTGCAGTTTTGTCTTCCTCTCATCATCGAAAATACCCTCGCTATTGCAGGCTTCGATCAAAAACAGCCAGTTCTTATTGCAATCATATGCAATGACATCAGGATAGATTGGGGTGTTTCCTGCAGTCTTTTCCTGTGCAGAGATAAGCGCCTCTAGCTGTTTGCAACAATCGGCACTCTTTTTCCTTCTAAAAAACTTGAGACCATCTGCTGTGTCCATAGCTAAAACCTGTGAACCTCCTGCAAATTTAGGAAGCATTGACTCCAGTATTGACTGGACCAGTGGACCTTGGCCTTCGTTTGAAATGAACACTACTTGATCATCCGGCAGGACAACGGGATTCATTTCAAGTTCCCTTTGGTTCTGGTAGACGCTTCGTCTTTTCTCGGCAACCTTCTTCAATCGCAGCAACTCGGTCTTGTATGAATTCTTGGATACGGATTTGAAGAGATTGACTAGATGGTCTGAGCTCGTATAGCGCACTTTGGAAGAGTTTGCCGAGATTGCAGGGTCCTCAATGCTAAGAAGGCCGTTTGCAATAAATGGCTTCACCGTTTTATCTCGAATCGTCTCTCGGGTATTCGGTTTATATCCATGCCCCTTGTTCGCTAACGGAAAACCAGAGTTAATCGCGAGGATCATGTCGTTGATTCCAAGACTTGTTTTATGGGCTTCATCCCATTGTGAAGAATTGTTCAGCCCGCAGCAAACCATGGCAACGTAGGCCGAGCGATCGTTCATGAGCCGTGAATCCAGCTCGAGATCGGCAAGGATGTTCCGCGCCCTCTGTATCGTCACCCTCATTGGCCTAAATTCCTCTCTCTAACGGAAGGCGATTAAGATCCCCGGCATTTACCTGGGTTGTGGAAGCGAAACTGTTGAAATAGGATTCGGTCTCGCTGGAGTTTACCCACTGAAGTAGACGCTCGGCTTGCGCCCGTTTCAGAGGAACCACGCTCCTAGCCGTACCGGCATGGAGGATGTTGATATGATTTTCGACCGCGACGGGCTCCTTTGCAGCCAATAGGAACCCTCTCAACCTTTTCTTCTCCTCTTTCGGGGAGAAGCGCTTTACGAGCACGTAATACCCCGCAGGAATCAGCCCGTTGCGAGCGCCGTGGGCGTCAAGCCACTGTGGCTTTTTGGGGTTCTCGGCAGGATGAAGCACCCCGCCGTTCGACAGGTTCTCAACTTGGATTAAAGGCACCTGCGCTCCCCGCCCTTTCGAGGCAGTCGCGCTTGCACCGTTGCGATGCATGACGATTTTCCCCGTCGATGCCCTAAATCCGGCCTCGGCGAGGGTAGCCCTTTGTTTTCCGCCGACATTCGCCGTCGCGATAACGAGATCGTCGCCCAATAGGAGCTGTTTGAGTTCTACCGGCTGAAAAGCCGGTTTGTCTCCGATGCGATGATTTTCAGCTACGGATACCAGATGTTGGCATCCGTCTTTGGTCAACTTGACAATGCAGATTTCCTGCAATACCCCAAATTCGGAAAACGCATCCGTCCTGCTGTCCAAAACGATTATCGAGTCGAGGGAGCATCGTGAAAGCATGTAATGTCTAAACGGTGCATAGTAGGCCCCGGACATCCATGACCTCGGAACAATCGCCACCAGCTCACCTTTAGATGAAAGCAAGCTGATCGCCTTTACGATGAAGGCTGCATACAGGTTCGGCGTCCTGACGGTTACGCCGTCGTCGTCGGTAAGATCGGTGACTGCCTTCTGATACGGCGGATTTAGAACTGCCCTGCCAAAGTCTCGATCGAAAGAGACATCGAGAGCGTCATTGCAGACGACGGAATACTCCAAGCCAAGCGTTGCCAGCGAGCGCCTGCAACCTTCTACCAGCGATATATCCGATTCAACAGCGGTGACACTCGATGTCGGGACAGACAGCGCGGTATACACGCCAAGGATTCCCGTACCCGCCCCAAGGTCAATAAGAGGGAGGGAGGCAGAGGTAGACGAAAATAGGGAGGCAGCGAGCGCCGCAATTTCCGGTGGAGTGAAATACTGCCGATAATCCTCTCTACTTTTTTGCGTCGAGATGATTGCCTTGCCGCGCTCCTCGATTGCGATTCGGATGCTGTTTTCCCGATTATTGCCTGTTGGCATCTTTCGAAACCTTCATCTCAAACGGCATGCCGCCCTCGCGGATCACCGCTCGGAGGAACATGTTCATCGCTGTGGACATGGACAGACCGAGCTCATCGAGGATGGCGGACGCCTCCCTCTTCACCTCCGGCTCGATCCTGATGGTGGTTGCAGGTATGTTCGACGGCATGGCGGCTCCTATCTCTCGTGTATACCACGGTGCCACCATTTTAGCGGACTATGCCGCCCGCGGGACCCAGTAGTCCATATAGGGCGGCAGGACGTTGTACATGTCGCGGATGCGGATCGCGCAGGTGCCGTTGACGAGCTGGCGTGCGACCGTGGACTCCGCGGTACGGGAGTCGGTCGCCATGAAGGTGCGGCACCAGCGGAACCAATCGAGGTAGGCGCCGAGGTGCTTGGTGGACACGCCCTTGAAGCGGGCCATGAACGAATCGAGGAGCGAGTGGACGGTGTTGATGCGGTTGGTGGTGCCCTCCGAGCGGTCCTTGGAGTCATAGGACTCATGCGAGGCGACCTTCAGGTCGTGCAGCACGTCGATGTATGCGGTCGCCTTGTCCGTGGCGACGACCGCGCCCGCGCCGATACGGTCGCGAAGTGCCTCCGCTGCTCGCTTGCGAGAGACCACGCCGCGCCCCGAGACCTCGAAGAAGGTGGCGTTCGTGTCGCTGATGCCCGTCATGACGCAGATCTGCTCGCGGGAAAGGCCGCGCTTGTGGACCTGCTTGCCGCGATGGCGGACCTTTCTCGGCAGGGTGAAGGAACCCTTTGAATGGTTGCCCTTGAAAGACTCGGGGAAGTACGTCTCGTCAAGTTCGCAGGCTTGCCCCTGCCCGACGTGAAACTCGGGCGAATATACCTTCAGGCACTCGATGAGCCTGTGACGCATGGTGTAGGCGGTCTTGAGGCAGACGCCGCAGCGGTCGGCGCACTCGCGCAGCGGGAGCATGAGGACGAAGCACTCGGCATAGGCCATCCAGGTCTCGCGGGGCAGCTTGCTCGTGCCGAGGATCCGGTCGGTGGAGCCGGAGAACGTCCTGCCGCAGTCGCGACAGAAGTAGCGCTGCTCACCGTTCCTGGACTTGCCCTTCTTGACGATAGCGACTGAGCCGCAGCGGGGGCAACGCTCTATCGCGTAGCCGCTCCCCGCTGCATCGTCGAACATGGCGGCACGAATGATGTCGCGCACTGACTCGATTGCGCGGCGTCGCTCGGACTTGCTGAGCTTCGCCATATTCTTCTTGAGGGTGATGACCAGATCCTCGGCGTTCATACCTGCTCCAATGCCGTGGTTACTGGTTTAATTATATCACTGTGGCATCACCTATATGTCAACGGCGGTCTAACAGAGCCTTTTTATTTGCGCTTGTTGCGGCGCAAATGCCTTCTGCCGTCCGCACCGCGCGTGCGCCCACGGACCTTAAACCGAACCTCATACGAGCCAAGAAACGCGATGACGAACGTGCCCGCATCGGACGATGGAGGCTGGCTGCGTTATCCCAAAAAACGGGGCAGACTCCATTGCGGAGTCTACCCCGAAAAGAGAATGGCAAAGCAAGAACGTGGATGGACGAGAAAAGTGTCCGCAAGTCTCATGGCCATCACATCCCACCTGCCAAAGAGATGGGTGAGCGAGCGTTACTCCTGCTCGGACTCCTCAGCCTGCTTACGGCTGCGGATGAGGTGCGCCACGCCGATGACGAGCACCGCGCCACCAGCGATCCAAGTGAAGGTCACGCCGTTGAGGCCGGTGAGCGGGAGGTTAGAGCCCTTCTGGTCGGTGACAGTGAGGTGTACCTTGCCGTCAGCGGCCTCGGTATTAGTTTGAGCCACCTTGACGAGATTCTCATCAGTACCATTAGCAAGAGTGCAGCCCGGGTTAACAACAGTCGTATCGTCTGCCGGAAGCGTCCCGCGAGTAATGGTGAACGTGATGCCAGCGCTGTGGGAGTTGTTATATCCAGGCGCCGGCTTGACCTCCGTAAGGACGTAAGTACCCTCATCAAGACCAACAACGTTGATCTTGCCGCTTGCGTCGGTCGTCAGCTTGGCCTGCTCGCTATCAGGCGTCTTGGTACCATCCGCCTTGATATAGTTACCATCATCGCCCTGCTCCTGCAGCGTGAACTCAACGCCCGCGAGCACCTTATCTTCATCATCGGAGCCCACCTTGGTGACATCGATGCCATAGGTGTAGTCATAAGCAGGGTGCTCAACCGTGGTTCCCGTAGCATTCTCATCATGCGGGTTGTTGGAATAGGTCAGCATAACCTTATTTATCTGGGCTTTACCAAGCAAATCCTTGAACTCTTCTTTGATCTTACCCTTTTCAAAGATCTTGCGAGAGTCGAGCTTAGCCTGGTATTCGACAGTCACCTCAGAGCTGCCGCTCGGCGAGATAGCAGTGTTGCCCTCACCCTTGCAATCCTTGAGATTGGGGAAGTTGACAGTCAGTGTACCGTCATCGTATGTGGCATTGTAGCCATTCTCAACCTTGGTACCACCGATCTTGACCGTGACATCGGGCGTCGTGCCGCCATCCTTAAACTTGGGCGTCATGGATTTGGGAAGCGTATCCGTGAAGGTGTACGTGTAGGTGCTGTAGGTGTTGATATTACTCGCAACCGTACCGATGAGTTTATAATCAACCCAATCGTCCATAGCTGAGTCAGCGGCCTTATTGGGGTTCAGAAAGTCACCGAATGTGCCATTCTGTGCGTCATCCTTGACGGCCTTGGTCACGTTGGGGACGCTCTTCTTGGGGGCTACATTAACGTCAGAGCCACCGACGATGGTGAAGATCGGTGAGGTGTACGCGTCGGTATTGCCTTCAGTACCGCTAGTCTTACCGGGCGTATCGGTCACGAAAAGCCAGTAGCCATGTTCCAGATTCTCAAAGTTACCCTTGCTGGAATTGCTTGGCTGTGTCCAAGTGAGCGTCTTGTCCCCCTCCAAGGCCGCAGCAATCAAGTCCAGAACCGTGCCACTATCAACCGCCGTATTCTTTCCGGCATTCAAGCCCTGAGCTTGATTAATGAACTCAGCCCACGTCTGGGCGTCAGCATTAACGTCAGGTACTCCTTTAACGTTCTTGAGCGCAGTCGTAACGAGGGTCTTCACATTACCCGGAGCCCACTGAATATCAGAAAGAGTCTTGGCGACCGAATCATCCCAACCATCGCTCTTTTTGTCCTGCGTGATCTTCGCGGTAAAGATCTTGATGCCCTTGAAAGATGTGGCATATTCAGCGTCAGGGTCAGCGATAAACACCTTGCCCGGCTCCGTAGCCACCGTCGGCGTACCCGCCGCAAACGCCATGGTCACCGGTGCCATAACTCCGCCAAAGCTCAACGCTGCTGTGAGGCCGGCGGTTACTGCCAGGCGTGCGATGTTCTTGTTCATGTGCATCTTCTTTCCTCTGCTTTCTACTTCGTAACTCATTCGATCGGTCATCATCTGTCTGAATCTTAGCATTTACTTCGCTACGTCTCGCCCCGCTCTCTGTGGGGCTGCCAGCTACTCTTTATGGCTGCCACCTCCCCGCTTGACCAGGAGCGCGACCACGATGAGCGCGGCTCCGGCGACCGCTGCGGCGGCCGCGGCGTACATTGCCATATCGCCAGTCGAGGGCATAAAGCCTCCGGTGGTAATGCTAGGGGGTGTGCCGGCGGGCGTGTTGATGAGCGACGCCTCCAGGCTGCCCGTCGACCCGTCAGCGCTGTCGGCGCGCAGGGGCGACTCGGCCGTGATGGTGAGCTTGGGCTTGGCGGCGGCCACCTGGTCGACGTCCAGGCCCTCGGCCTTGACCGTCACGGAGCGCGTGCCCTCAAAGGCGGTGTAGCCCTTGGGTGCCTTGAGCTCGCGGACCTCCAGCTTGCCCGAGTCCACGCCCGAGACGGTCACGCGGCCGTCCTCGCCCGTGGTGACGGTGGCCTTGCCCTCCGCATCCCACGTGCCGTCGGCCGCCAGCGTGCGGCCGCGGTCGTCGGCGATGCTCAGGACCGCCCCGGCAAGCGGCTTGTCGCCGTCGCTGCCGCGCTTGGTGAGCGCGAGATCCCAGGTGTAGGCGCACGCGTCGTCGCTCGGCGTGCGGGTGAAGCCGGCGTCGCCGGACTGGTCGGCAAAGGGAGAGCGCGGGTAGCGCAGGTAGACTTCGTTGGGGTTGCCCTTCGCGATGCCGTGGTTGCACGCGCTGTTGAGCGGCGCATTGTACACGGCGACCACGCGGGCGCCCGCGGTGAAGGCGTCGGCCCCGCCGAGCGCGGCGATGAGGTCGCCGGTGCGCACGGTGAAGGTCTTGCCGTCGGCCGCTACCTTGGTGGCGCACTGGGCCGTGATGTCGGTCCAGCCCTTCGCGGGCTCGGTGCCGGCGCGGCCGTCCCTGCCGGCCGAAACGGCGTCGAAGCCGCCGTCCGCGCCCGCCGCCGCGTACACGCGCATGCTCGCGGCCACCCTGGAGGGGTCGAGCCCCGCGCTCATGGTGTCGACGAACCGCACCGTGTAGGTGTCGTAGGCGGCAAGGCCCGCCGGGACCGTGGCAGAGAGGCGCCAGTACAGGTCGTCGGCGACCGTGGCGTCGGCGGCCTTCTGCCATGCGGCGGTGCTGTCCTCCAGCACATGCTTGGACACCTTGGGCGTCGCCGCCTTGGGCTTGACGGTGACCGCGCTGCCGCCCACCAGGGCCATGATCGGCGCGGTGCCGGCCTCGTCCTGGGCGATGGCGTCGTCGTCGGCGACGATGAGCCAGTAGCCGCAGGGCAGCTCGGCCGCCGTGCCCGCGTTAAGGGCCACGGACGCGGCATCAGAGCTCTGGAGGGAACGAGCGAGCTGTGCGCTCAGCGCGCTCGTAAGGTGGGAATCGGCGTTGAGCCACTCGGCAGCTTCCTGCGCGGTGGTCTGGGAATTGGGCATGCCGGCGCTGTGCAGCACAGGCAGTGCGGCGTCGCGCGCGGCGTCGCTTGCCCAGGCGAGGTCGGTGGCGATCTTGGCGTCGCTGTCGCTGTCGACGACGTTGGCGCTAAAGATCTGGAATGCGTCGTAGCTGCGCGCCACGGTGCCGCTCACCGTAATGGAACCGGTCGAGGTCGACGCGGCCTGCGCGGAAGCGGGGAACACAACCGCGCAGGTGCCGATCAGGAGGGCAAGCAGCGCAAACAAGATCGGGAAGGAGCAAACTTTCTTATTCACGACGCTTACCTCCCTTCGCATTCGCCTTGCGACGAATGTGCATCCAGGCCGCAGCAGCGCAAAGCACCGCCGCGCCGGCAAGGTACGTCAGAGTGACGCCCGACATACCAGAAAGGGGCAAAGAGGTGGAGTAGGTGTTGGTGAAGGTGGGGGTGGAGGTGTCGGTGAGTTTCAGTTCTTCGGCACCGACGTCCGCATTCCAGTTGCCATCGGAGCCAACGGTTCCCTTCTTGTAGGTCACCGCACAGTCGATTCCTCCTTTGGTGTTATCCGTTGCCACAACCGTGAACCTATAGACCGACTGATCAAACTTGTAATGCGGATAGGTCGAGCTTTCTTTCTTCTCGCGCACATAGTACGTGAAGATCTTGGAAGCGCCACGACACGGAGCTTCAGCATCGTTCTGCTTCAAGCTGCTAAGTTTGTACTCAATCTTGGAGAACTCAAGCGTCTGGGACTTGTTGCGCTCAGCCGCCGTCTTAACCGTCTGAGCGCCCGTGAAGTTCGGGTTGTCCGCAAACTCGAGCGTAAACTCCTTCATCTCGCCGCCCTCAACGACCTTAGTCGCCTTAGGAGTCCAGGAGCCGTTGGAGGTGTAGTTGGTGAAGGTCTTGCCGCCCTTGAACACAATCGATGTAGTTAAGCCATCGTTCGTGCTTATCGTATTCAAATCAACCGTTGCATTCGACGTCACATTGTCGACAGTCTTGGTAACGGCAACGCTCGTTATCTTATAGTTGGTATAAGTAATCTCATCCAGAATTTTGTACGAATCCTCCGCTTCGACCGTGGGCACAATCTTGTAGATGGCCTTGCTGTAGGCAATGTCCGGGTCCCTTTCCGGCTTCTCTACATCCGGGTCGCTTACCGGCTTTCCCGGCTTCTCTACAAGGTAGTAAACAAGGTTTGCATTGGCAAAGGCCTGGCCAAGATCGAAGGTGAAGCTCCCATCTGCATCGTTCGTAGCCCTGCCAACTACCGGGCAGCCGTTGAGCTGCAGGGTGCCATCATCGGCAAAATAGGGGGCCTTTGCGTCTGTACCCTGCTTGAGCAGCTCAAACTCGAATTCGTTTTTCACGAGAGGACGACCGACCAACTCCTTGGTACCCTTGAGCTTCATCTTGGGATACACACTCACCTGCGTGGTGGAACCGGCGACAACGTCGCCGTTGGTCATGATGCCGCCACCGTGGATGTTGGAACTGTTACCCGTGATGAAAAGGGACGCAGCCGCGGTAGCAGCATCCTTATCCTCCTTAGTCGGATCAGACTTTAGGCCAATCATGTACTTAGCTTGAGCGCCCTCGTACTTGCCGATGGTCGTAGGCGGCTGACCGTCGATCGTGCCCTTCCAGTTGGCAGCGCCGCCACCAAGCATCTGACCCGTTACGGCTGCGATGTATTCACCGTTAGTACTATCGCGAATAAGAAAAAGATCCTGGTGACCGGCTTCTTTAAACTTTTCAGTTATTTCGCCGCCTTCGTTGTTAGGGCGCCAATCCGCGTCATCGTTCTTGTCGTGGCCGCCGCCCGATCGGTTATAACCACCGTCAGAATTACCGTCAGAATTACCGAAAATCGCGATGCCATTGGTATCGGTAATGGCAGTCTTACCAGTCGGGCAAGCGGCAAACCCGCCGCCAAAGCCATTGGCATGATTGTTGGTAATCAGCGCGTTATATATATTGAGGCTCGCCGATTTAATGCCATAGTCACTACTACCCTGAACGAACACGCCGCCGCCACCCCAGTCGTAGGCGGTATTGGTCGTATTGTTAGTGATGTAGGCTTTCTCGCCGCTCACATTAAAATCGCCAACTGTAGGCGCAGCGATACGGATGCCGCCACCCTCTGAGTTTTGCGCCACATTGCTGGCGATGATTCCACCAGAAAACGTAAACCCGGAAAGAGGTTTATTCCAAGCGCCAGCATAAACGCCGCCGCCAGCCTCGGCAGAGTAGTTGCCCGTGATGTAGCCGCCTACAATTGTGAGACTGCCGCCATTCCAAGCAGCAATACCACCGCCACCGTGGCAACCGTTACCGAGATGCTTCGTGTTGTTTTCTTCATCGATATAGTGCTGATACCTGTTGTTAGTAATGTAACCTCTCGTAATGGTCACACTAGAGTTCTCAGCACAAATTCCCGCGCCATAACCGCTTTGATAATCATTTGTACCGTTACCGGAGATAATACCGTCAACCATGTTTACCGTAGAATTCCGGGCATAAACGCCGCCGCCACTGGGGGCATAGTTACCAGCGATTACGCCGCCAGAGATCACCAGGGTTGAGCCCTCATCCAGAGTTGAGCCCTCAACACGAATTCCAGCACCAGCACCACTGCTGCCCATAGAAGCACCACAAACGTATCCGCCACTCATGTTGACGGTAGAGCCGTTATGGGCATAGATAAGGCCATCGACGTTGCAATTGTTCTTTTGAGTAAGCACGCCGCCCTGAAGGTTAAACGTACCGCCCTCAAGATTGATGAGATTCACTTTGCTGCTGCTGCATGCCACGATGGCACCTTTAATGGTGACCTGGTGCTCGTAGGTGGTCTCGTTTGTACGAGTGCTGTCCTTAGTGTCCACGCTGGATTTAGTCACGTAATAGGTAAGCTTAGTCGGAACGTCTTTTTCATAGAGCATTTTTGCCGTCTTGCCACAATTATCAGCTATCAGATTGTGGTCTTGATCCTGCAGCGGCTGAGGGCCAGCGATATTATCCTCACCCGGATGAGAATCCGTGATTGTAAACTCGGCACTATTGCTCACATTGAAAAGCGACTTATTATTATTGCTCGAGTACTTTATCTTGAAGCCATTAAGATCAAGGGTGATATTGCTACCACTCTTATTGAGAATAATCTCTTCGTTGCAGTCTAGGTCCTTCATCAATTGAAAACTGCCGGACTGATTTTCCGCAACGCTCTCAAGTTTAGTTTTGAGCTCACTTGCCTTATCAATTCCCTCGGCAGCCGCTTCAGTTTGCTCGTTTTCCGCAACCGCAGCAACGGTTTCACCATCCGAAGTCGTTGTGCCCTCGTTCTGCTGCTCTTCCTCGGGCTGCTCCTCAGGCTGGCTCTCGTCGCCAACTTCGTCGCCCTCAGTCTCGCCGCTATTCAGCTTTTCGGTATCCCCGTTGTTGGTGTTGTCTACATCAGTAGACTCACTTGAGGAATCCTCCGTCACAGTTTCTTCGGTCTGGGCGTCGTTGGCAATGGCCTGCGAGATCGGGGGCATGACGAGCGACAGTACCAGGCTCAAAACGGAGGCTCCGCACAAAACGCCTGCCAGTACACGGCGCGTCGCTTTTTTACTCTGCTTAGTTTTTTCTGAATTCGCTTTCATCGATGTCTCCTCCCCAAGAGACCGCGATCTTGCTCTTTCACTATCAAACGTATCTGCGCAACCTGTGATTGTGCACGCTTAGTAATACTATTGTAACTATTGTTTAAACATCCGGGCAACAAAACCGACATTTTTGTAGCCAGCTCTCAATTCTCTTGACATTTACTCAGATTTGCTTTCGTTTATTCGCTATCTATTTTTTGTTTCTGCTGGTAATTTAGTTGCCTATTATTTTTTAATGGCATTAGATTTATTTGCACAACATTTTGCTCAAGAGCAAACATCCTGTGAACGGTCGAAAATCGACCGTGAGCGGTAGGTCATTAACCGAGAGGAATAGACTACCAAATTGATGGGAATATCTTTATCTTATCGGTAGTTAGAAGCGTAATGTTCAGACAACCATATCTGAATTTGCGCGCAGATTTTAGGTATCAATTCGCCCAAATCGCCTGAGGCCACCGCAAAGGCGCCTGTCCCCTTTGCGGTGGTTCTCCCCCAGCGCTACAGCAGATGTTCCTCGATAAAGATCGCGATGCCGTCTTCGTCGTTGCTGGCGGTTACAAAGTCGGCGGCGGCACGGGTGGCGTCACTGCCGTTTGCCATGGCCACGCCCACGCCGGCGTCGGCCACCATGCAGGTGTCGTTATCGGCATCGCCAAACACGCAGATGTCCTGGAGCTCCATGTCGTTGAGCTCCGCCACGCGCACAAGGCCGCGCGTCTTGGACACGCGCGGATCCATGAACTCGTAGAGCCGCTGCGTGGTTTGCAGAGCCGCCGCCTTAACAGTGTCATCGGCAAACGTCGACGCCCGCTCAATCACCCGCGGCATTACCTCGGGCGCCATGGTAAACATCACCTTGGGCTGCGGCTCGCGCAAGAACTCGGCAAAATCGACCACCTGGTAGGGCACGCCGTCGACGCGCGACAGGTGCTCGACGCACGCGTTGCTCTCGGGCACGTAGAACACGCCGTCTCGGGGGCAGACGGGCGTTGCCGGAAGGTCCGCCATGTGCTTGCAGATGCGCGCGATGGTCTCGCCCGGCAGCGGATAGCTCAGCTCGTTGATGTCGTGCGCGCGGTCGATGACCTCGGCGCCACCGCAGCCCACCATCACGTCCACCAGGCCTTTGATGCCCCAGAGCTCGTACATGGCCTCGGTCGCGTGGGCGTCGCGCCCGGTGCACAGGCCAAAGAGCACGCCGCGCTCGCGCAGGGCGCGGATCGCCGCCACGGTGCGCGGGGACACCGTGTGCTGGCTCGTGAGCAGCGTGCCGTCGATATCGCAGAACACGGCTTTGATATGGCTGAAGGTGGTGTCCATGGGGGCCTTTCTGGGTTGTGCGGCGGTGTGGGGTGTATTCGTGAACGGCGTACATGGTATACCAAGGCGCAGGCCGTTGGGACCCGATCACCACAAAGGTGCCTGGCCCCTCTGTGGTGGCCGGACCCGAAGGATGGCCGGACCCGGGGCGCGAACCATCACAACATTCGACGTTTTTCGGCAAAATCGCGATTTTCGCTGGATGTTGTGATGGTTTTTACCGCCTCGCGGCACGATCAAAATGCCGGCGGCCAAACAGCAGCAACGCCGCGGGAACTGCCGTCACGACCATGCCCGCCCCTACGAGCGTCTGCTGCACGCCAAATGTCGCCGCCAGCCACGGGGCAATCGCCAGCGGGGCCACGCCGGCGAACATGTTGCCAAAGCCCATGACCGAGTTGACGCGACCGAGCTGCTCGAGCGGGGCCGTCGTTTGCACGATCGTGTTGTGGAGCGGGTTGACGACACCCCAAGCTATGCCCAGGGCGACCTGGCCGACAAGGGCTACGCCCACGTACGGCGTTCCCACGTAGAGCAGGCTTCCCACGCCCACGGACATGAGTGCCACGAGCAGCGTTTTGAGGCTGACGAAGCGCGGCGGCAAGCGGAGCGCGGCCACGGCGCCCAGCACCGCGCCCACACCGCTGGCCGACGAGAGCCAGCCCATCCATTCGACACCGACGTGCAGAATATCGCGGTAGAAGAACGACTCCAGCGGATCGAAGGCACCGTAGCCAAAGTTCGAAAGAAAAATAATGCAGAACAGCAGGGCGAGGACGCTGTTGGTAAAGACCGTCTTGATGCTTGTCGCGAAGGTGACGCGGGTGGATTTACTGGAGTCGGAGCTTTGACCGGCAGTACTTGCCGTTGTGCTGCTATCCGCGGGAGTACTTTCGCGCGCGGCGACGCGACCCGCTTGCGGTCTAAAGCCCCAACCGGCGACGAGCGCCAGTACGGTAAAAAGCATCATGAGCACGAACACCGCGCGTGACGATGTGGCCGCCGCGACAAAGCCGCCCAGTGTGGGGCCGACGATGATACTCACGTTTGAAAACATGGCGATAGCGGAGTTGATGTCTTTGAGCTCGACAGGGTCGTCGGTGAGATACGCCGGATAGGATGTGGCGATGGGCTGGGCGAACCCCATCACAAAGCCCAGGAGCACCGCGCCGAGCAGGACGATGCCGGTCGCGCTGCCAAAGGCAATGATCGCCGCGCCGGTTGTCAGCGTGCCCACGATGCTCAGCAAGAAATGGCGGCGCGGACCCCAGGCGTCGAGCGCCGCGCCGCCCGTAAAGGATCCCAGAATCACAAATACGTTCATAAAAAGGACGGCCAGCGATGTCGCCACGACCGAGGCATCGTCTGCATAGGTGAGTGTTCCGATAACGCCGATAAAGTAGCTGGTCTGAAAACCGGTGTAGATGAGAAAGCGCATCGCCACCAGGCGCTTGGCCTGCACGGAAAGCGATGATTGAGGCTTTGAGAAAAGAGGGGCGAGCATGGAGACTCCTTGTTTCATACGAATGCGGACGGCGGGCATTCGCCACCGTCTGCCAAATCAATCTATCCGCATGAAACATTAAGGACGCATCAAGCCCCTTCTCTCCGTTTTTCGCCCGTCATGAACTACTTGGTAGATTGTAAGACATGTCCCACACATCTACTAAAGCAAAAACCACCACAAAGGTGCCTGGCCCCTTTGTGGTGGAAGTGACGTTTGCCCAGATAAAACCTGCCGAAATAAACCTGTTCCTATTTGGCATGTTATGGCAACGCAGCGAGCCGGTTCCAAGTGCCCCAGGTCGCCCCGAAAGAGGAGCGACGCGTACTTTGGTACGCGAGCGACGGCTTGAGGGGCGAGATGGGGTGCTTGGGGCCGGCGCAGCGTCAAGCCTGAAGGTGATCTTGGATAAGATCGCAGATGGCTCGGGCGTCGTTGATGTTGATGGCTCGGGTCGCAAAGCCGGCGTCGAAGGCCTGACGCGCCAGGGCCTCGTTGCAGGCAAGGGCCAGCGTGTGACCGTCGACCAGGTCGAGCGAGCTCTTGCCGCGCAGACGGTCGACACCGGAGCGCGCGACCACGATGTTGTCAAAGCCCTCGGTCTTGTAGCCCTCGATGATCACCACGTCGACATCGTTGTAGCGCGACAGCAGCTCGCGCGCGGGCATCTCGTCCTCCTCGCGCGTGTCGGCGTATTCCGCCCAGCGCGTGGCGCAGATGAGCCCCACATGCTTGGATCCGGCCTGGTGATGGCGCCAGGTGTCCTTAGCGGGCACATCGATATCAAAGCCGTGATGTCCGTGATGCTTGAGCGAACCCACGCGCAGGCCGCGGCGGGTGAGCTCGGCGATAACCTTCTCGACGAGCGTGGTCTTGCCCGAGTTCTGGTAGCCGATAAACGCGATCGCGGGGACGGCCAGGGCCGGAGCTGCGGGCGCGACGGCGACGGGTGCGCTCGCGGGCGCGGCACCGTCAGCGGTCACGGACTCAACGGCAGCGGCCTGACGCTCTGCACGATCCCACACGCCCGAGCGACCGCCCTCCTTGTGCAGCAGGCGCACGTCGACGATCTCCATGCCGCGATCGACGGCCTTGCACATGTCGTAGATGGTCAGACACGCGGCACTCGCGCCGGTCAGAGCCTCCATCTCGATACCCGTCTTGCCCGTTACACCGGCCGTAACCAGCACGTGAAAGCCAACCTGCCCGTCCGCGCGCGCCGGCGCCCAGCCCTCGGGCACGTCCTCGGTCGGCGTCCCCGCCGGAGCGATGGGCGCAATATCGCACTTGCTCTTGGCAATGAGCAACGGATGGCACATGGGAATGATGTCGCTCGTGCGCTTGATGGCCATGATGCCCGCCACGCGCGCGCAGGCAAGCACGTCGCCCTTTTTGGCGCGGTCTTGCAGCACCATGGTCTGCGTCTCGGGATGCATGAGGATGGTGCCCTCGGCGATGGCAATGCGATGGGTCTCGGCCTTGTCGGACACGTCGACCATGCGCACCTCGCCCTTGGCGTCCACGTGCGTCAGCTCGTCGCGACGGGCGTCGCGGGCGAGCTCGGTGGCAGCACTGGCAGTCGGCTGCACGGACGCGACGGCATCGCCGGCCGCAGCCGTGACTTTGTGGGCAGACATCGCGGCCCTGCGAGCGGCCTTGGTGGCATCGGCGTACCTGCTCTTGGCCATATGATCATCCTCCGATTTGGGACATAAATCGTTGCGTGCCCTCAATTATCGCGTGTTCCTGCGGTTTGTGGGCCACGGCATCGCGCCAAATCGAAAGTACCTGCATATCATCACCACGGCGCAGCGCCTCACGCACCGAATACTCGGCATCGCTGAACAGGCACGGACGCACGTCGCCATCGGCCGTCAGGCGCAGACGGTTGCAATTCGCGCAAAAATGGTTGGACATAGCGCTAATAAAGCCAACTGTTCCCGCCGCGCCCGGAAAGTGCCAATAGCGCGCAGGGCCCGCGCCAGCAGGAGCGTCGTTGATGTCGAGCGGCTCGAGCTCGCCCAATCCCGTCGCGGCGGCCCCGGCATTGATGCGCGCCCGCAGCTCGTCGCTCGGCACGGTATCGCTCGCGTCCCACAGCTCGGGATTGAGCGTGGGCGCGTGAGGGTCTACAGCACAATGTGAGCTCGTACGTTCGTCGCCAATGGGCATGTATTCGATAAAGCGCAGGTGGATGGGGCGGTCGACGGTCAGGCGTGCAAGGGCCGCCACATCCTGGTTGAGTCGGCGCACCACAACGCAGTTGACCTTAACGGGTTCAAAGCCCCAAGCCAGCGCCGCGTCGATGCCAGCCATGGTCTGCTCGAGTCGACCCAGGCGCGTGATCTTTCCAAACAGCGTAGGGTCGAGTGTGTCGAGCGAAATGTTGACGCGGTTAAGCCCGGCATCTTTGAGCTGCGGCGCCAGCTTGGGCAGCAGGGCGCCATTGGTAGTGAGCGAGATATCCTCGATCTGCGGAATCGCGCGGATGTCGCGAATGAGCGGGATGATACGGCGGCTGACCAGCGGCTCGCCGCCCGTCAGGCGCACGCGGCGAATGCCCTCCCCCGCCACCAAGCGCACAAAGCGGGCGATTTCCTCGGCACTGAGCAGCTCGTCGTGCGCGCGGGGCGCCACGCCATCGGCCGGCATGCAGTAAATGCAGCGGAAATTGCACTTGTCGGTAACGGCAATGCGCAGGTAGTTGATATCGCGGCCAAAGCCGTCATGCTGCACGTGCCCGTCCACGCAGCCCTCCCCTCACGCGGCGTTTTATTCTTCGGAAAACATAATACCCCACGGGAGAACCACGCCGACACCCGTACGACAGGACAGGCCGCTTCGAGCAAAACCGGCTTCCCAAGCCCATCCTCAGCACAGACCATCACAACATTCGTCGCTTTTCCCGTTTTTGGCAAAAAACGTCGAATGATGTGATGGTTTGCCTACCCACGGCACCCCGCAGAAGGACCAAAACGCCCCTAAAGGCCGCCGTCCCAGTGCCGAATCACGAATTCTCGCAGGTCGTTCTGACGTTTCTGGAACGCTTCGCTTCGGTCGCACTTGAGGCCCATAGCGAGCGCGATGGCGTTCATCGCCCGGTGCAATTGCAGCTGGTGGGCAAACTGAGTCCCGGTGAGGACGATCATCCTAAAGCCCAGCGCGCTCAGCACGGTCATACGCTCCGCATCCGACGCGCTGCGCTGTTTATCAAGATGGTCCGAGCCGTTGTATTCAATCCCCGTACCGCTTGCAGGCGCATATACGTCAATCTCGAAATACCCGGCCTTTGCGAGATACTTGAACTCGTTGGGAACATCGACCCGATGGTTGAGCTCGATCTTGGCGTATCCCAGCCCGCCCTGGGAACGTTTTGCTACAACCATGATTGCGGTGGCCGTCTCCATGGGCGACCGCGCGCCATCGTGCACGCGCCTGAGCACGGCGGCCGCGCGTATGGCCCCCTGACGAGATCGGTTCTCATTGCAATAAGCAATCAAGTCGGCAACGGTATATCTCTGCCCCATCTCGATATAATCGCCTGTCGACAGATGATTCAAATGGTATCGGGCGCAGATTTCGTAGCCATATTCCAGCTGCTCGGGCTCGCTCATCCACGAACCCGCCTGGACAAAGCACATGAGCTCATCAACCACCAGAAGGCCCTCTGCCACCTCGATAAGATGGCCTGGAGGTACCGGCGCCCCAAACACGTGGCACCTGAATCCAGCCGGCGTCGAGCGCTCAAAATCGAAGTTGACGAGCGTGTCGATATGATCGAGCTCTTCTCGCGGAATACCGAGCGAGACCAGATAGTCGGCAACGATTCCAACTGCCGTTGAAGCCCTCAGCCCCTTGGCATCGAGTCCCAATTTGGGCAGGCTCGCGGTCGGCTCCGCCTCGTTAGCAAGCGAGTCCTCATCGTATAGGCTGCTTGCTCGCGAGAGCGGCTCGGACGGGCGCGCCACGTTGTGGTACAGCCAGGCAGTCTTATGGGACAGGACAATCGGCAGGTCCATGAGCCCTCCAATGGAGTCGGATAACCAACCTTATTCCCCTGCCCACGAGTCCGCACACCTTCGTGCGCAAGAAAGCGATTCCGCCCGTTCGAGTGGCAGAAAAACCATCACAACATTCGATGCTTTTCCCGATTTTGGCGAAAAACGTCGAATGTTGTGATGGTTTGAGGCGAGGTGAGGGGCACGGAGGGATCAAAGCATCGTGCTCGAACGGGTTAATCCAGCTCTTTTAAGCCATGCGCCAGCTGCCAGTACTCGCCGTGCTGGGCGAGCAGCTCTTCGTGCGTGCCGCGCTCGATGATGCGGCCGTGTTCGAGGACCATGATGGCGTCGGCGTCGCGGACAGTGGACAGGCGGTGCGCGATCATAAACGTGGTGCGACCGCGCATGATGCGGTCCATACCGCGCTCGATGAGCTTTTCGGTACGCGTGTCAATGGAGCTCGTGGCCTCGTCCAGGATGAGCACCGGCGGATCGGCGACGGCCACGCGCGCGATGGCGAGCAGCTGACGCTGACCCTGCGACAGGTTGGCGCCGTCGGCCGTGACCGGTGTGTCGTAGCCCCGCGGCAGGCGGCGGATAAACGAGTCGGCGCAGGCGGCCTCGGCAGCGGCGCGCACCTCCTCGTCGGTCGCGTCGAGCTTGCCAAAGCGGATGTTCTGCGCAATGGTGCCGCTAAACAGGTGCGTGTCCTGCAGCACAATGCCGAGCGACCCGCGCAGGCTGGCCTTGGCAATGTGCTTGACGTCGATGCCGTCGTACGTGATCTCGCCGTCATCGACCTCGTAGAAGCGGTTGATGAGGTTGGTGATGGTCGTCTTGCCGGCGCCCGTGGAGCCCACAAACGCAATCTTTTGCCCCGGCTTGGCAAACAGGTTGAGGTCCGTGAGCACGCGGGCGCCCGGCACGTAGGAAAAGTCCACGGCATGGAAGCGCACGTCGCCGGCAAGCGGGACCAAGCCGCACGTGAGCTCGATGCCGTCGGCGGCCACCGCGCGGCCCGACTCATCAACGGCTGCCACGTCATGCAAGTGCCCGTACGCGCCCACGCCCTGGCCCTCGGGAATCTTCCACGCCCACGCGGCGTCGCCCGTCTGCACCAGCTCCACGCAGCCCTCGTCCACCTCGGGCTCAAGGTCCATAGCCGCAAACAGGCGCTCGGCACCGGCCAACGCGTTGAGCAAGAAGTTGCCGAGCTGCGTAAACTGGTTGATGGGCATGGCGGCCTGGCGCACAAAGACCAGGTAGCTTGCAAGTGCGCCCACATCGGCGAGCCCCTTGATGCAGAGTATGCCGCCCGCCACGGCGACGATGGCATAGTTGACGTAGCCAATCACGACGGTCATGGGCACCATGGAGTTGGCATAGCTCACGGCGGCGGTACCGGTGCGGCGAAGCTCGTCGTTGCGGCAGGTGAAGCCGGCGACATTCGCCGCCTCACGGTTAAAGACCTTGATGACCTTTTGGCCCGAGACCATCTCTTCGATATATCCGTCCAGGTCGCCAAGCGATGCCTGCTGGGCGGCAAAGAAGCGCTTAGAGCGCGCGCCCGAATAGCGCGCATACAGCACAATGGCCGCATCGCACACGAGTGTGATAATCGTGAGCTGCCAGTTAAGGATGATGAGCATGGCCGTGGTGCCCACAACCTGAATGGTGGCCTGAATCACGTTGGCAAAGCTGTTGTTAAGCGCCTCGGAGACGGTGTCGACGTCATTGGTGAAAAAGCTCATGATGTCGCCCGAGCGCGTGCTGTCAAAATAACTGAGCGGCAGCGTCTGGATGTGCGCGAACAGGTCGCGGCGAATATCGGACACCACGCGTTGGGCCGCGCGCACCATGATCTGCGAGTAGCCCAGGGCCGAAAGCACGCCCGCGGCGTAGATGATCGCCGTCAGGATGACCTGCTTGGCAAGCAGTTCCTCCCCGCCCGTGGCCAAACCGTTAACGATGGGGCGCACCATGTAGGTGCCGGCGAGGCTCGCGATGGCGGCGACGGAGGCGAGCACGCCCACCGCGAGCAACGAGAACTTGGCATGCCCCATGTAGGAGAGCAAGCGGCGCACAGTGCGCTTGAGGTCGGCCGGGCGTGCTTGGGCTGCGGTCTTAGGCATGACGCTCACCCCCTTCCAAGGGCGATCCGCATGCGACGGAGGAAAACGGATCATTCGCGCAACCATCGTCACTGCCGTCGCCGGCTTCCGCGTTCCTCGCAAACTCCATCTGCGAGGCGTAAATCTCCTGGTAGATGTTGTCGCCCGCCAGCAGCTCCTCGTGCGTGCCCACGCCGTGGACACGACCGTCGTCCAACACCACAATGCGATCGGCATCCATGACACTCGCGATGCGCTGGGCGATGATGAGCACGGTCGTATCGGAAATCCGGGCGATGTGCTCGCGAATCTTAGCGTCGGTCGCCATATCGACCGCGCTGGTGGAGTCATCAAAAATGAGCACGCGCGGATGCTTGAGCAGCGTGCGCGCGATGCACAGGCGTTGCTTCTGGCCACCCGAGACACCGGCGCCGCCTTGGCCCAACTCGCCGTCCAGCCCGCCGATGCGATCAAGGAACTCGTCCACGCACGCCGCGCGGCAAGCCGCGAGGAGCTCATCGTCCGACGCCTGCGGATTGCCCCACTGCAGGTTCTCGCGCACGGTACCCGTAAACAGCACATTCTTTTGCAGCACAATGCCCACAGCGTCGCGCAAGGCGGCGAGGTCGTAGTCGCGCACGTCGTGTCCGCCCACAAGCACGGCGCCTTCGGTGGCGTCGTACAGGCGCGCAATCAGCTGCACAAGCGAGCTCTTGCCCGAGCCCGTGCCGCCGAGGATGCCCACCGTCGAGCCGCTCTCGATGCGAAGGTCGATATGCTGGAGCACATCCTCGGCTGCATCCGCGCGGTATTTAAAGGAAACGTCGCGAAACTCGATACTGCCGTCCGCTGGCGCCGCAATCGCGAGGTCTCCCGCGGGGTTGGCGATAAAGGGCTCCTCATCGAGCACCTCTGCGATACGGCCCACACTCGTAAGAGCGCGCGTGAGCAGCAAAAACACGTTGGAAATCATCATGAGCGAATTCATGATCAGCAGCACGTAGCTCATAAAGCCCGTGAGCGAGCCCACGCCCAGCTTGCCGGCGAGAATCATGTGGCCGCCAATCCACAGGATGGAGAGCGCAGCCACGTACATCGACAGCTGAAACACCGGCAGGTTGAGCACCGCGTTGCCAAAGGTCTTCGTCGCAGTGCCGGCGAGCTCGGTATTGACGGTGTCGAACTTGGCCTCCTCGTGCTCGGTACGAACGTAGGCCTTGACGGCACGCACGGCGGTGAGGTCCTCCTGTACCACGCCGTTGAGGTGGTCCATCGAGGTCTGGAGTTGGCGGTAGAGCGGACTGACGCGATAGGTGATGACGCCCAGTACGATTGCAAGCACGGGCAAGATGATCGCAAAGACGGTGGCGAGCGGGCGCGACAGCATCAGCGCGTAGATAAGGCCGACGATAAGCGTCACCGGGCCGCGCACCATAGGGCGAAAGCCGTTGCCCACAGCATTTTGGATAACGGTGATGTCCGTGGTCATGCGGGTGACGAGCGAGCTGGCGTCGTAGTTGTCCAGGTTACCAAAAGCGAGCGTCTGAATCTTTTTGTACTCGGCCTCGCGCAGGTTAGCGCCTAGGCCCGAGGCAACGCGGGCGGACGTGCGGGCATAACCCAAGCCCAGTACCAGCGAAAGCGCAGCGCACACCAACATGTACGCACCCTGTAGCAGCATGTAGTTGATATCACACGCAGGCACGCCCACATCGATGATGTTGGCCATGATGACCGGGATAAACAGCTCGAGCACCGTCTCGACCGACACAAAGAACACGCCGAGGATGGCATCGCGACGGTATGCCCCTAGATAGGAAAACAGTATTTTGAGATTGCGCACGCAGGTTCAACCCCCATCAAACGTTGTTCGCAAACGCACGTATTATTGCGCGCCGAATAATGGTGTCAAGTATTCCGAAATCGTTTTCTGCAAGGTTAGCGCCGGCGGCGAGTTCTCGTGATGTGTGTCCATATTCACTCGGAATAATGGTGCGCGAGACTTTTTCGCTCCGACGTCATCACAAACCTTGACTCTACAATCGTTGTAGGGTTTTCACTACACTGGTACGCAAACAAACCCAGTCAGAAAGTGCCCCGCCCATGGAACACGACCTCACACGCGGCAATGTCCTTAAGACCATCGCGGTCTTTGCCCTGCCCTATATGCTCTCGTACTTTTTGCAGATGCTCTACGGCATGGCCGATCTGTACATGATGGGGCAGTTTAGCGGCGCCGCCGGCATCACCGCCGTGGGCAATGGCGCTCAGACGCTCTATATCATTACCGTGACGCTCGTGGGCTTGGCCATGGGAACGACGGTCATCGTCGGCCACGCCGTGGGCTCGCGTCGCTTCGACCGTGCCGAGACCGCCATCGGCAACACCATCACGCTCTTTATGGGTGTCTCGGTGGTGCTGGCCGTTGTCCTGCTTGCGCTGTGCCCGCAGGTTGTGGCGCTCATTGGCACGCCACCCGAGGCAGTCGAAGGAACCGCCGCCTACCTGCGTATCTGCTTTGTCGGCATTCCGTTTATCGCCGCGTACAACATTCTTTCGGCCATCTTTCGCGGGCTGGGCGATTCGCGCTCGCCCATGTACGTGATTGGCGTGGCATGCATCATCAACATCGCGCTCGACTTTCTGTTTATCGGACACATGGGGCTCGGCCCCGTGGGCGCGGCGCTCGGCACGGTAACCGCCCAGACGGCCAGCGTTGCCCTCGCGCTCGTGTGGCTTAAGAGCCGCCGCACGAACATCCACGTTAAGCGCAGCGACCTGCGTCCCCAGCCCGAGGTGCTCGGCAGCATTCTTAAGATCGGCGTGCCCGTGGCCGTGCAGGACGGCTGCATCCAGGTGGCGTTTATGTTTATCACCGTCATCGCCAACCACCGAGGGCTCGTCGACGCCGCCGCCGTGGGCCTGGTCGAGAAGATGATCAGCTTTTTGTTCATTGTGCCGAGTTCCATGGGCGCTACCGTCAGTGCACTCACGGCGCAAAACGCCGGCGCGGGCAAGGGCGACCGTGCACGTCAGGTGCTCAAAGACGCCATGACGATCTCGCTGGTGTACGGCTGCCTGATCACGGTGCTGATGTGGCTAGTGGCGCCGGCGTTTATCGGCTTTTTTGCCAAGGACGCCGCGGTAGTCGCGGCCGGCACCGGCTATATGCGCAGCTATATTTTCGACGCAATCTTTGCCGGCATCCACATTTGCTTTAGCGGCTTTTTCGCTGCGTATGGCAAGAGCTACATCGGCTTTGCGCACAACGTGCTGGCCGTGGCGCTCATTCGCGTGCCCGGTGCATGGCTGCTATCGAATGCCTATTCCAACACGCTGTTTCCCATGGGCATCGCTTCGCCGTGCGGATCGATTTTGTCGGCAGTTATCTGTGTTGTCGCGTTTACCGTGCTCAACCGGCGCGGGGCTTTTGACAAGTTGGTGGCGTAGCGGGACGACGCGAAATCGCCCTCATCGACGATATCATCAGCGACGACCCCACAACCTACGTGACGCAGATCACGGTGCCGGTTGCCCCGTCCAAATAAGAACTGCCCAGAAAACGTTCGGCTGAAGGCAGAATCTTGACGTTATAGGCCATATTTTGCCTCAAGGTCATCGAGAGCCTCAAAGGCATCACGCGCCGTGCCAGCAGCACGCTCCCGCTCGGCCACAGCTATACGAGCCATCAGACGAGCCTTAGCCTGTTCCTGAACCATGAGGTCGTAGTCCTCGGATCGAAGTACAACAAATTTGCTATAGCCGTTTTTTGTAACAGTCACTGGACCAGGGGCCTCCCAACAAGCTCGCCAAACGCCGGGGACAATCCCCGATATGGCGGTTTTACTCCTCCGGAATCGGAAACGCACGGATGAACTCTGCAGGCGAGAAGGTCTTGATGGTCGAGCGCACAAAAGCGGCGCGGTCACGCGTGATAATAAAGTCCACGCCGGCACGCTCGGCCATCGCACGGATACAGCCGTCCTCAAAGTCCGGCTCATCGGAATAGGCGGAGGCAAAACAAGCCTCTTGGTCGAGAGACTCTACCGAGTAGCTCTTAAGGCAGTCGCGCACTACCTCGCGCCCGCGCGCCTCGCCGGCCTGTTTGGTGAGAATGTAATACGCGTCCTTGAGAGAGCAGGCCGAAACAACGCCTTCGATAAGCCCCACGTCGACGAGCCCCTTGATCGTTTGCGCCGCTGCGTGCTCCGGCCGGCCCGGAAGCACGCAATCGAGCAGAAAATTGGTATCGAGAAATGCTCTCATAGGTAGCGCTCCCTCGCGACGCGCTTTTCATCTTCAACCGTCATCGTATCGAGCGGCGTTCCTTTTGGCATTTTGGCTACGATATCGAGATACTCCTGGTAGTCCTCATTCTCCGCGAGCATCTCACGGATCTCCTTCCAGGTGATCTTGGGATGCCACATCGTACCCACGTCGCGCTTGGGCTTGTCCGAGCCGCACGTCGGCTTTGCACCCCCGCGCTCCTGGGCAGCGTCATATTCCACTGCAACCGGGCTTTGATAGTCGAGCGGCACGATCTTGAACAACGGCTTGCTCCGCTTGAAGACCACAACCTCCTCGCCCTCATTGGCAACCTTTTCGGCCACCTGCGTAAGGTTTTGGCGCAGTTCCGAAAACGCGACGGTAACCATAACTGCTCCTCTCAACATATATCTTCACTGCTAAGTATACACGTTAATGTTAATGTTAAAGTGTATAAAACTCATCACAATGGGGCAGCCCCGTTGTGGGACCTCACTGCGGGGCCCCTTTGCTTTGTATGAATCTTCTATCGCTCCGGAACGACACCGCTCCGCAGGGTCACCCTCAGCAACCTACATGACGCAGATCATGCTGCCCGCCACCACGCCCAAATAAAAACCTCCCGGAAAGTATCAACCTTTCCGGGAGGTTTTCTAATTTGATTATCGATGTCCTAAGCCTGGGGCACCTGACCAGTAGCCAAAATCTGCTCGAGTGCGCCCTCGTCCAGCACGGGTACGCCCAGCTGCTCGGCCTTGGTGAGCTTGGAGCCTGCTTTGGGGCCGGCGACCAGATAGCTCGTCTTCTTTGAAACACTGCCCGAAACCTTGGCACCAAGCACCTTGAGCGCCGCGCCCGCCTCGTCGCGCGTGCGGTTGACGAGCGTGCCGGTGAGCACGAAGGTCAGGCCTGCGAGTGGTTGTGCGTCGGCGAGCTCGCCCGCCACGCCAGCGTCGGCTGCGGCTTGCGCGTGCGCGGCGCCCAAGTCGACCTCGAGCGACAGGCCCGCCTGGCGCAGGCGCTCCAGCACGGCAAGGTTCTCGGGCACGGCCAGGAACTGCTTGACGCTCGCCGCAATCTTGGGACCGATGCCCTCGCACTCGGCGATGTCCTCTTCGCTCGCCAAAATGAGCTTGTCAATCGACAGGAATCGCTCGGCGATGACCTCGCCCACACTCTTGCCCACGTGGCGGATGCCCAGGGCAAACAGCACGCGACCGAGCGGCTGGCTCTTGGACTTGTTGAGCTCGGCGATGATTTTCTCGGCCGTCTTGAGGCCTACCGGAATGGGATCGCCCTTCTTGACGCCCTTTTTGCTGTTGGAGCTGGCATAGGTGCGCCCCGTGTCCAAGCCGGCGATGTCGTCGACCGTGAGCTGGTAGAAGTCCGCAACATCGTGAATCAGCCCGGCGGCAATCATCTTGTCGACGATCTCGTCGCCCAGGCCGTCAACATCCATGCAACCGCGGCTCACCCAGTGGAGCAGGCGCTCCTTAAGCTGTGCGGGACAATCGATGGAGACGCAACGATAAGCGACCTCGCCGTCCTCGTGGACCACGGGGCTACCGCACACGGGGCAGACCTCGGGCATGTGCCAGTCGACCGAATCGGCCGGGCGTTTATCGAGCACCGGGCCCACGACCTCGGGGATCACGTCGCCCGCCTTATGCACGATGATGGTGTCGCCCTCGCGCACGTTTTTGCGACGGATCTCGTCAATGTTGTGCAGCGTGGCGCGCGCGATGGTGGAGCCGGCGACTGTCACCGGGTCGAACTCGGCGACCGGCGTGAGCACACCGGTGCGGCCCACCTGGATGCGAATTTCGCGCAGGACGGTCTGCTTTTCCTCGGGCGGAAACTTAAAGGCAATGGCCCAGCGCGGTGCGCGGGCGGTAAAGCCCAGGTCAAGCTGCTGCTGGAAGCTATCAACCTTTACAACTACACCGTCGATGTCGTAGTCTAGGTCGCCGCGATGCTCAAGGGCCCGGGCGCAGAACTCGTGGACCTCGACCGGTGTGGCGCAACGAGCCACGTTGGGGTTGACGCTAAAGCCGGCGCTACGTAGCCAGTCCAGAAACTCGCGCTGGCTGTGAACGTGCAGCGGGTCGGTATCGGCGATGGCATAGATAAAGGTAGCCAGGTCGCGCCGCGCCGTGATCTTGGGATCCTTCTGACGCAGGCTACCGGCGGCAGCGTTGCGCGGGTTAGCGAATGGGTCGCGGCCCTCGGCATCGGCCTCTTCATTCAGGCGGACAAAGCTGCCCTTGGGCATATAGACCTCGCCGCGCACCTCGATGGTGCGCTCGCGGTCGGCGCCCATATGGGCGAGCGCCGCCTCGGACAGATGCATGGGCACGTCCTTGATGGTGCGCACGTTGAGTGACACATCCTCACCCGTTGTGCCGTCACCGCGCGTAGCGGCGCGCACAAAGGTGCCGTTTTGGTAAGTAAGCGCCACACCCAGGCCGTCGATCTTAAGCTCGCAGGTATAGGTGACGCTACCGGCACCGAGCGCATCCTCGGTGCGCTGGAGCCACGCGTCAAGTTCATCCAGATCCATGGCATCGTCCATGGAATACATGCGGGCCATGTGTGTGACCGGCGTAAACTGCTCGCTCACGTAGCCGCCCACGCGCTGGGTATAGCTGTCGGGCGTCACCAGGTCGGGGTAGGTCGCCTCGATTTCCCGCAGCTCAACGAGCATTTTGTCAAAGGCGGCGTCCGTGATCTCGGGCGCGTCGAGCATGTAGTAGCGATAGGCGTGGTAATCGAGCTCGTGGCGCAGCTCGGCCGCACGCGCTGCCGACTGGGCACGGGCATCAGCCGGTGCAGCGGTATCCGTGCTCGCTAGCGTTTCGGTATCGATGTCCACACCGTCACCAAACAGGCTCGATTGCTCCATAGCGGCACTCCTTCGCTCGATTTCAAACGGATACAAGAGTACCACCGGTCGCAACGGGGTCGAATAGCGGTCTCAAACCGCACCGAATCGGCAGCCGCCAGACTGGGGTGGACAGTTAGTTCAGATACGTATAAATCCTAGAGCTGGATTAGGCACGAACACCCCTGTTTCAACTAATTTGGGCTCCCTGAGACCATGTAAACGTCCCGCTCGCCCTCCCAAACACCCATTCAAACCCCATCCCAATCAAAAATTGCTCAAAACGCATCCCAAGCTGCCCCAGATTTATACGTATCTGAACTAACTGTCCAGACCATTACGAACCAGGCCTCTTGCCAGCCACAAGTGATCCGTTTTCCTCCGTCCCCAACGGATCAATAAGAAAAGAGGGGCTGTCCCGCGCTGGCGGGACAGCCCCTCTGGCTTCGGCATGTGCGAAATGGCTCGTTAGTAACCCTGGCCGTAGCCCTGACCCTGGCCCTGCTGGCCCAGCAGCTCCTCCAGATACTGGCGCAGCTGCTCGTCGGTAATACCGCCGTTGCCGGTGTCGGTCGAACTGTCGTCCTGCTGTTGGTTCTGCAGCTCCTCGTCGGAGCCCAGCTCAACCGTGACCTTCTTCTCTTCCTTGCCGCGCATAAGCGTGATCTCGACCTTCTCGCCCACCTCGTGGCTGCGCAGCGCGATGATCAGGCCATCGGCGCTCGTGATCTCGTCGTCGCCCAGCTTGGTGATGACGTCGCCCTCCTGAATGCCGGCCTTGGCAGCAGGACCATCCTCAACGACGCTCGCCACATACGCGCCGCTATCGGTGCTCAGCTTGTTGGTGCGGGCGTTGAGCGCGTTGACGCTCGAAAGCGTAGCGCCCATGTACGGATGAACCGGCGTCTTGCCGTCGATAATTTGGTCGGCGATGTTCTTGGCGTAGTTGACGGGAATGGCAAAGCCTACGCCCGAGCTGGAGCCCGAGTAGCTCTCGATGAGCGAGTTGATACCCACGAGCTCGCCGTTGTCGTTGACAAGCGCGCCGCCGGAGTTGCCCGGGTTGATGGCGGCATCGGTCTGGATCATGTTGGCGTAGATGGTGTTGCCGCTGGTAGAGCTCATGGCCGTGGAGCGATAGAGCGCCGAGACGATACCCGTGGAGACAGACTGCTCGTTGCCGAACGGCGAACCGATCGCCATGACCCACTCGCCCACGTTGAGCTTGGAGGAGTCACCGATCTCGATCGGCGTGAGCTTGGAGGCGTCGGCGTCCTTGAGCTTGATGACAGCCAGGTCGCTCGAGGCGTCGTTGCCCACGAACTCGGCCTCATAGGTAGTGCCGTCGTCCATGGTCACCACGTACTGGTCGTAACCATCGACCACGTGGTTGTTGGTGAGGATGTGGCCCTCGGTATCGAGCACCACGCCCGAACCGACGCTGCCCGAGCTATCCGACTCATCGGCAGACTGCGAAAGCGAGCCATTCTGGCTACCGCTCGAAGTGGCGGTGATGGAAACGACGGAAGGCAGGGCCTTGGCAGAAACGGCCTCGGCCAGCGTGGTGTCCTCGGAGTCGATGGTGATCTTTTGCGTCGATGAACCCGAAGCACCTGCCGTCACGGCGTTCCTGCCGCCGCCGATATCGAGCGTGCCACTCATAATGAGCGCGATGACCAGCAGGGCGCCGCAGGCACAGCCGGCGAGTGCCGTAATAAAGATCGGCAGCTTTTTGGTCTTGGTCTTGACCACCGTGTGCTTGTTTACAACCTGCTGACCGCCCAGCGGCTGGCCGGTCTGTGTATCGTAAGCCTGCACGTAGGGAATGTTACTGCCGGCAGGCGTCGACTCCACCTGCACACGCGGCTGCTGCTGGGTCTCGCCAGCGTTGCCCGCATCCTGAGGACGCTGGGAATCGTTCTCGCTCATGGCTGCGATCCTTTCGTCAAATAACCAAAGGCCCGCCAAACACGTGGCGGGCCATCAATGTTCACGTTGAGTTGTACCCCAATATGCGGGCGTACGTGTATGAGAACGCAATCTTTTAGGAATGCTTAAGTTCTGCTGCAGGCCCGAAAGGAATCCGCACCTGCGTCAAAACCACCACAAAGGTGCCTGTCCCCTTTGTGGTGGAAATCTAGTCCTTAAACAGATAGCCCACGCCGCGGACGGTGGTGATGTGCGCCGCGATCTGCGGGCCCACCTTGGAGCGGATGCGTCGAATGTGCACGTCGACGGTGCGCGTGCCGCCGCAGTACTCAAAGCCCCACACGCGGTGCAGCAGCACCTCGCGGCTGTAGGCACGGTTGGGATGCGTCGCCAAAAAGCTCAGCAGCGAGTACTCCATCAGCGTCAGGTCGATGGGCTCGTTATCGAGCGTCACCTGGTAGGTGGCCAAGTTGATCTCGAGGTTATCGATGTTGAGCACATCGTCGGCGGCGACGGTCTCCTCCTCACCCATCAGGCGCTGTGCGCGAGCCTTGAGCTCGTTGGGCGTCGCCGTGGGGCATACAAAGTCGGCATGCGCGTGATTGGGCAGACGCAGGGTGCCAAGCGCCTCGTCGTCGACGATCACCAGCATGGGGACGCCGCCACGATCGTCAAGCCACTTGGCAATCTGATCGATGCGGTCGCTGCGAATGCCATCGGAATCGAGGATCAACAGGTCAAAGTCGTGCGCCGCAGTCGGCGAATCGGGGGTTGCCAGGCTCACCTCGACACCCAGGGTGGTCGTCAAGCTGCGGGCAAACTCGTGGAAGCGCGTCGTGCGCGCCATGAACAGGGCACTCTTTTCGGACATATCGGCCTCCAAAGAAATGAGCTCAATCGTACTGGAACAAGCCAGCGCGATTAGGAGTTCGCCAGGTAGTGCTTGATCTCCCACTCGGTGATCGTAGACTCAAACTTATGCCACTCGTCGCGCTTCTTTTTGAGAAAGAAGCTGTGGATGTGCTCGCCGAGGGCATCCTTCATAAACTGCGAGTCCTCAAACACGTCGAGCGCCTCTTTGAGCGAGCGCGGCAGCGGCGTGTAGCCGGCCTCGACCATCTGACGGTCGGTAAGCTTGAGCGTCTCGGCCGTTGCCTCGGGCGGGAGCTCCAGCTTGCGCTCGATGCCGTCCAGACCAGCCGCCAGCGTGACAGCGTTGACCAGGTACGGGTTGGCCATGGGGTCGGGACTGCGAAGCTCGATGCGCGTGGACAGCTGCTTGCCGGGCTTGTAGACCGGGATGCGGACCATGCTCGCGCGGTTGCGCAGGCCCCACGTGGCGTACTGCGGCACGGAGTCGCCACCCGTGGTGATGCGCTTGTACGAGTTGACCGTGGGGTTGGTGATGGCGCTGATCTCGCGCGCGTGCGCCAAGATGCCGGCCATATAGTGCTTGGCGATATCGGAGAGATGGTACTTCTCGTCGTCCTCGCCCCAAAAGACGTTGTTGCCGTCGTGGTCGAACAGCGACTGATGCAAAAACATGGCGCTGCCGTCCTCGCCCGCCAACGGCTTGGGCATAAAGGAGGCATGGCAACCGCTCTCGTAGGCCTGCTGCTTAATGATGAGCTTGGCCGTGGTGATGGCGTCGGACATGCTCAGGGCCTCGGCGTGGCGCAGGCTCATGCCGTGCTGCGAGCGGCCGGCGGCGTGGAAGGTGTACTCCACGGGCACGGACATCTTCTCGAGCGTGAGGACCGTGTTACGACGCAGGTCGCGAGCGGCATCGCTCACCGAAAGATCGAAGTAGCCCACGTTGTCGAGCGGCTCGGGGGTGTGCTCGTCGGGGAAATAGTAATACTCCAGCTCGGCGCCCACGTTGAGCAGATAGCCGGCCTTCTCGGCCTTGCGGAACATGCGGCGCAGGGCATCGCGCGGGTCGCCGGCAAAGGGCTTGCAATCGGGAGTGCACACGTCGCAGAACACGCGGGCGACGCCGTTGTGGCTCGGGCGCCACGGCAGAATCTGGAAGGTCGAAGCATCGGGGAATGCCAGCATGTCGGCTTCCTCGGGCGTGGCAAAGCCCTCGATGGCGGAGCCGTCAAAGCCAATACCCTCCTCAAAAGCGACCTCGAGGTCCTCGGGGCTAATGGCAAAGTTCTTGAGGCGGCCGAGAATGTCGACAAACCACAGACGCACAAAGCGGATGTCACGCTGCTCTACGGAGCGGAGTACGTAATCGATGTTCTGCTGGTTCATGTCGCTCCCCTTTCTTTCGGGCGGGTTTCGACTGGTCTATATCGCAGATACTATCGCAGAAAAATGTTTCCGCAGGGTTAAAGCGTATCAAGCGCTCAAAAAACGTGCGCGAACAGGCCGTTGCGAACGAGCGGTTAGCATTCAGATTCGGAGACAATTTGTCTACAGGCTCGTTCCAGCGCAGGGAACTCCATCGTCACTGCATCCCAAACAACCGAGCGGTCGACATTGCCGTAATCATGCGCAAGATAATTTCTCATGCCGATAATTCCACGCCATTCAATTTCGGGATGAAGCCGCTGCGAGCGTTCCGACAATTTGCCCGCTTCTTCCGTCACCCTAAGCGCACACATCAAAAGGGAGTCCGCCAACGCCCTCGTCCGCACGTCATTCGCATGCAGAAACTGGTCCTCGGTGATATCAAAAGCCTTGATGCGCTCGTTCGTTTCGGAGATGGCCTCCAAAACCTCTTGGGCGCGAAGGCTGTCTGACTTACGCGCGATCATAAAGGATCACTCCTTCGCGCTCGATTACCGCGGCAAGATCGTCATCAAGATAGTCACTCGAGACAAGGTCAACCTGCTTCCCGGTTTCTTTGCGAACCGCCTCGCCAAACGCCGACAACGCGAAAAGACCAAAGCCCTGCTCGCGATCGACTTCGAGACGCAAGTCAATATCGCTATCGACATGTGCCTCGCCCCGGGCATACGAACCAAAAAGAATCACGGTTTTGATGGCGGGAATCGAGCTGGCTGCCTCGCGGACGGCGGACTCAATCTGGGCAGTATCCAAAATGCCCGTCGCGGCGCTTTCGCTCGCAGAGCTTTTACCAAGTGAAGGAACAAACGGCAGAGAGCGCTCGCGCAGCATCTGCCTCATAAACATATTGACCGCAACAGACGAAGTCATGCCAAGCTCTTCGCACAGCTCGGCAAATGAGTCTTTAATTGACGAGTCCACTCGCACACTCAGCACAGACGCAGCCATGGATACCTCCTGTATGACATTGTCTATATATTATCACACAGACTAGCGCGAGGTCGAGGCACGGTGTTCGATGTGGCCGGGGACCTCGATGCGCTTGGGGGCGAGCTTTGCGGCCTCGCCCACCGTAGTGGTAACGATGTCGATGCGCTCGAACAGGCGCTCGACTACGCGCTCGGCAATGGTGAGGGTGTCCTGCGCGGCCGTGGTGACGCCGCCAAAGAGCACATGGTTCCAGGGGTAGTCGTCAAACGTCGCGATCTTGAGCCCCGCCGGCAGCGAGGGACCAAGCTGCGCCAGCGCCTCGGTCAGACGCAGGAAAACCAGGCCGTTGACGGCGATAAGGCCGAGCCTTTTGCCCGCGTAGTCGCGGATGGTCTTGTCCAAACGGCCAACGCCCGTGGCGCCACCGTCGGCCAGGGTGACGACCTCGCCCGCAAGGCCGCGGCGCGAAAGTTCGTCGGCAAAGGCCTCGGCACGCTCGCGACGCACGGGGCTGTCGTCGCTTGCCTCGGTGAGCAGGCACAGGCGCTCGCTGCCCGCAGCTGCCAAGGCGTCTACCAAGCCGGCGACCAGCTCACGGTTGTTAGATGTCACCAGGTCAACACCGCCGTCGGCAACGTCGCGGTCGAGCAGCACGACGGGCAGACGTCCCGCTGCCGCGGTGATGGCCTCGTCGTTACCACCGCAGGTATTGACGACCAGGCCATCCACGCCAGCGTCGATAAGCCTGGTGAGCGACTCGGCCTCCTTGGCGGGGTCGTTTCCGCTAATGGCCGTCATGAGCGAGCAGCCGCGCGCGGCGGCGCTGGCGGAAAGCCCTTCGAGCATGGCGCTGGAGAACGGGTTGGCGATGTCGGCCAGGATCACGCCAATGAGGTTGGTGCGCGAGCTGCGCAGATTGCGCGCGGCGGCACGCGGGCGATAGCCGGTGCGCTCGATAACCGCCGCGATGCGAGCACGAGTCTCCTCGGTCATTTGCCCGGGGCGGTTGTTGAGGTAGCGCGAGACCGTGGCCGGACTCACGCCCGCCTCGGCGGCAATGTCCTTGATTCTCATCTGCGCCATAGCGCACCCCGTTTCCCAATGTCGGCAGTCTGAGCCATTTTAGGCATTTTTTTAAAAATCTCGCTTGCAAAACGCTGTAGGTGAGTATACTACAACTCGAAACGAAACCGATTTCGTAAACCGATTTCGGCAAGCGTTGGCGCGGAGGTGCAAAGATGTACCCTACCGTCTTGGCACCTCCGCGCCAACGCCATATCAAAGGTGTACGCACGAGCAAGAAGGAGCTGCGCGACCATGGGTAAAACGGTTCTTACCTTCGGCGAAATCATGATGAGGCTCTCGCCCAAAGATCATCTGCGCATTGAGCAGGCAACCGAGTTTGACGTCCGCTACGGTGGCGCCGAGGCCAACACCGCTCTTTCCCTGGCCTACCAAGGCGACAAGGCCGCTTACGTATCCGTTGTCCCGACCAACCGCCTAGGCGAGTGCGCGCTGCGCTCGCTGAAGGCCTACGGCGTCGACACAACGCGCGTCGTGCGTCAGGGCGACCGTCTTGGCTCCTATGTGTTTGAGGTCGGCGCCTCGCAGCGCGGCAACGGCTGCGTCTACGACCGCAAGTTCTCTGCCATCAACATGGCCAAACGCGACGTCTTTGACTGGGACGAGATCCTCAAGGGCATCGATGTCTTCTATTTCTCCGGCGTGACCCCCGCCGTCTCCGATGAGATGGCCGCCGCCTGCAAGGAGGCACTCGCCGCCTGCCGCGCCAAGGGCATCACCACCGTGTGCGACGTGAACTATCGCGGCAAGATGTGGTCGCCCGAGAAGTCGCAGGCCACCATGAAGGAACTCCTGCCGCTCGTCGACATCTGCATCGCCAACGACGAGGATGCGCCCGCCGGCCTCGGCATGACCTGCGTCTCCGGTTCCCTTGCCCATGGCATCGAGGAGCGCGACACCTACGTCGAGATGGCCCGTCAGATCTGCGCCGAGTACGGCTGCAAAAAGGTCGCCTCGGTCGTCCGCAACATCTCCTGCGTCGAGCGCTCCATCTGGATGGGCATGCTCTTTGACGCCGAGAGCGGCGAGCACTGGTTCTCCCCTGCTCACGACGTGCACGTGCTCGAAGGCGTTGCCGCCGGCGACGCTTTCAACGCCGGCCTCGTCCATGCCCTCACCAACGACTTTGACCCGCAGGACGCCGTCAACTACGCGATTGCAGCCTCGATCCTCAAGCTCACCATCAAGGGCGATTCCAACTTGGTGACCGCAGACGAGATCGCAGCCGTGGCATCCGCCGCCGACGGTGGCACCCGCGTCGCCCGTTAATTCGTTCCCCATTCCGCGGGCCGCAGCTTTCCAATCCCATACCCCTGCGGCCCGCTCCCCGATTCTTCCGGTCGGGCAAAACCACCAGTCCCATTCCGGTTTTGCCTGGCATTCCCTACATGACTGGTCGAGCAGCCGGTTTTGGAATTGCTTGAACCCCAAGCAGTGCCTCCGATAACCAATCCAAAATCGGCTCCTGACCAGCATATTTGGCAATCACGCGCCCATGCGCGCCACACATCGAAAGGAACATCATGTTCGATCAGTTCTACACCACGCTTGAGTCCCTGGGTATCGTGCCGGTCGTCGTGCTCGACAAGGTCGAGGACGCCGCTCCGCTCGCCCACGCCCTTATGGCAGCTGGCATGAAGTCCGCCGAGGTCACCTTCCGCACCGCCTGCGCCGCTGAGTGCATCGCCGCCATGGCCGAGGCCGAGCCCGAGATGTGTGTTGGCGCCGGCACCGTCCTGACCGTCGAGCAGGTTGAGCAGGCCCGCGCAGCCGGTGCTAAGTTCATCGTCTCCCCGGGTTACAACGAGAACGTCGTGAAGCACTGCATCGACATCGACCTGCCCGTCCTTCCCGGCACCGTGACCCCCTCCGAGGTTACCGCAGCCGAGAACCTGGGCCTCAAGGTCACCAAGTTCTTCCCCGCGTCCCAGTATGGCGGCCTGAACACCATCAAGGCCCTCGCCGCTCCGTTTGTCGGTCACCGCTTTATGCCCACCGGCGGCGTGAGCACCGCCAACGTCGAGGAGTACCTGAGCTCCTCTGCCATCATCGCCTGCGGTGGCACCTGGATGGTCAAGCCGGCCCTGTTTGCCGACGGCGACTTCTCCAAGGTCGAGCAGATTGCCCGCGAGGCCATGGACGTCGTCAAGAAGGTTCGCGCCTAGGTTTAGCTCTCTATCGTGAAAGGGGGCGTGCCCTAGACCTCGCCCCCTTTCTTTTAAAACGGCTCGGAAGCGCGCCGTTTCCGTCACGAACAAGAACCAAAACCGTCTTGTATGCTGATAGAACGTGACGGAAGCGACACGCCCCCGAGCCGTTTTGCCTACTCGGCTGGCAATCGCGCCCAGTTGAGCCACATCGACAAAAACCGAGCCATCAAAACAGCTGCGGCGCCGTCTGGAGGAATGGACCCTTGCTTCCGGTCTTTTCCTCCAAGCGGCGCCGCAGCTTTTTTGTGCCCCGGTAGCGTCTCGCACTTGCGGTGAAATACGGACTGTTTACGCCATCAGAGCCGCAAAACAATTCCTATTTCACTGCAACTAATGAGGGGAACGAGTTAGATGGCCGAGTCTTTGGACAGCTCAAAATAGTCGGGATGCAGGGCAATAACCGGGCCTTGCTCCTCGGGCATCAGATGCAAGTGCGTCTCTGCCAGATAGCTCGCCGCGTCGGTATCGCCCCTCTTAATGGCCTCGAGAATCCGGCGATGCTGCCGACGAATCGGCTCCCAATCCAAATCCTGCGACACCATACGCAACCAGTTGTATCGCTCAAAATGCGTATTGACGCTCTTCATCCAATCCCACAACATGTGACGACCGGCAATCTCAAAACACGTCTCATGGAACAGGTTGTCCAGATCGAAAAAGCGACGCGTTTCGCTATGGTCGAGCGACTCGGACTCGGCAAGAATCTGCTCAAGCCGATGCTTTTGCTCGGGCGTGGCGGCAGAACAGCATTTAATGAGTACGCTTCTCTCGAGTTTCTCGCGCAAGAAACAGGCGTTCTCGGCACGCTCCATGCTGATTTTTGAGACATAGGTACCGCTTTTGGGACGCGTTTCCACCAGCTCCTGCTCGCGCAGACGCACAAAGGACTCGCGAATGGGTGTGCGCCCGATTCCCGTCTCTTTTTCCAGACCAATCGCCGAAAGGCGCGTGCCGGGCTTGAGCTCGGCATAGATGATCTTGGACCGCAATGCGTTGTACGCCTGGTCTTGCAGGCTCTGATAATGCTGGTGTTCCATAAAGCCCTCAGATGAAGCCACGGTTTGTCGAATATCACCACGTAATACTATCGCATCCCCCGCCCCCTCATAAGTTGCGGTGGAATAGTTCCTGCTCAAAGCCTTCAGCAGCAAAAACAGGAACTATTCCACCGCAACTTCCAACAGTCTTTTTGGGACGGGGCTCTTTTAGCTACCCTGACCCGCAGATCGGCCCCCTTGCCACAAAAGTGGCCCATCTACTACGTTAACACGGATAGCCTCGGCCATACCGAAAACCGTGAAAACAAAACCGCAGGTAGACAGCTTGTCGATTTTCGAAAAAGCCGGCTATGGTTGACCTCTGCGGCTTAAACGTAGTAGATAGGCCCTATTCGTGGCACAGCACTACTCCATCCCAAATTGGCACCCCGAGCCCTCGTGAGTTGCCAACAAGCTGTTCGCCCAGCGCTTTATCCGCGCGGCATTCGGAAAATAGCACCACCGCAAGAACCCGCGAACAGCGCTATACGTTGCTATATCTCACTATACTTTGCTATATCTTGCTATACTTTGCTATATCTTGCTATACTTTGCTATATCTTGCTATATCTTGAGCAAAGGTGGCTCACATGCAAACAAACCCTTTTAAGCCCACAGCAGGTAAAACACCTCCCACGATTATCGGCCGCGAAGATGTGCTCGAAGAATTCAATGAGGGCCTCGTCAACGGGCCTGGTGCCCCGGGGCGCCTAATGCGCATAGCCGGCGTCCGTGGAACGGGCAAGACGGTCCTCCTTGACGAGTGCTCACGTTTGGCGCAAAGCCGTGGCTGGACGGTCATAAAAGAGGTCGCAACCGAGGGACTTTGCCAACGCATTCTCGAACAGCTGCAGCCCAAATTCCAGGCCAAACACGCCAGATTTGAGCCCACCGTAGCTGGCATATCCATCGGCAGCATAGACATTGAGCGAATCGGTCCATCGCTACGCGACGCCATGAGACAGACAATATCCAAGAATGAAAATGGCCTGCTCATCACTCTCGACGAGGTTCAAGACGCAGAGCTCGATGAGGTCCGAACGCTCTCCATTGCGATTCAGCAGGTTATCGGCGAAGACCTTGATATAGCCTTTGTTTTTTCTGGGCTGCCTTCGATGATTGAAAGCATCATCAACGGAAAGACACTTGCGTTTTTGCGCCGCGCCCTCCCCTTTGACCTGAAGGCTGTGGCAGTAACCGAAGTGTCGTACTCCCTCGAGGAAACCATTGAAGCGTCTGGCATGGAGTTGCAGCCAGGTATTGCCGGCCAACTTGCCGAGGCAACGCAGGGCTATCCTTTCATGATCCAACTCGTTGGATACTACGCATGGCAGTTGGCAAGACGCGCACATACAACGATTATTGGAGAAGAAGAAGCCGAGCGTGGCATTGCAACGGCACGCGAACGCTTCTGCGCCATGGTGATTGAGCCCGCGCTGCAGCGCATTCCGCCCACGTGCATCGCTTATCTGCTGAGCATGGCGTCTTTGGGGCAGACGAGCTCGACCAGCATGGTTGCCGATGCCCTAAACAAAACGCCTCAACAGGTGAGTTCCGTCCGCAGCCGCCTGTTAAGAGAATCGATTATCGAGGCTCCCTCGTACGGCAAGGTCTCATTTGCCATCCCCTACATGCGCGACTACCTCTACGAGCACAAAGCCGAACTGGAAGTTGAACTGTAGAAACGGCAACTGCCCTGCAAGACGAAAACCGTTTTCGTACGGATTAAAGCAGACGTAAACGATTTTCGTCTTGATTTGCGTACGGAATTAAGACGTAAATTGCGCTTTCGTACGCTTATTACCAGACGCAAATTGTTTTCGTCCGGCCATGCGTCCCCAATCTAGACGAAAAGAGCCCCGAGCTCAAAAATCGGGGCTCGATGTAAGTTCTAGGGTGTCAGAAGTTACATCAGCCGCTTAC
>OLPG01000065.1_pt1 | contig 95117 bp, 87 predicted proteins | sample 1672311 | NCBI WGS metagenome assembly OLPG01 (sample SAMEA3136670, study PRJEB25190) | human gut metagenome | biome: human gut; feature: human-associated habitat; material: faeces | place: Austria | collected 2013 | reverse complement strand
ATACGATGCCTGGTGGCGGAGCGAGTCAATACAGAGTCCGGAATACTCAAGAACCTCATCACTCTCTGTCGCTGGCTTCTCTGTATCGAATCTTGCCAGAAGCTGCTCTGTCACCTTTCCAGCTGGATCCGTGGTACGGAGGATGATTTCAATTTGATCCATTATAACGCTTCCTTATCTGATCAAATTTAAAGTGTGATAATAAAGCGGCACACTTAAATTGCTTTTACTGACACTTCATTCTTCTTCATGTAAATAGTTCCTGTAAAGACAGCCGCAATACTTGCGATAATATGACTGAGCAACACCGCAACCCAAATTCCGTTCAATCCAAATCCCAAATACGACAGTAAATAGGCAAGAGGCATCCTCACAATGATATAATAGAAAATCATCAGGAACATACTCTTTGATGGACTTCCCATTCCGTTAAGTGTACCCAGATAACAATTTGTCACTGTATTAAGGATATACCCGATACTGACGATCAGGAAATAGGTTCCCACAATAACTGCTACATCGCTGCTTTTAACAAATAAGCCAGATAATTGCTGCGAAAAGCCGACCACTGCAGCGGACAGTATCACAAGCAGAACACAGCCATATCTCAAAGCGCACTTTAAATAATCCTTAGCCCGGTCATATCTTTTGCCGCCAGCACACTGTCCAATAATCGTAGTCAGGACCATATTTAAAGCCATTGCGGGGTAAAATAGTATGGTTTCCAGTTTCCCGGTCACACCATAAGCCGCTATTGCAGTTACACTATACGTACTGACAAGTGCTGTGAGAAAAGTCGTGCTGACTGCCGGAATGCTCTGCTGGATCACAGAGGGGATTGCTTTCTGGATCAATGGCAATACATCATTTTTGTCAAATGCAGAAATTTTGAACGCAAACAGTTTTTTCTTTTTCAGATAGATCAGCATGAACATTAAGCAAATAATCTGAGAAAGCAAAGTAGCAATGGCAGCACCATGAAAGCCGATAAAATGGATAAAAATAGGATCAAGTATCGCATTTAAAATCGTCGATACCAGCATGGCTGCCGCTTGAAACATGGAATTACCGAAACTCCTTAAAACTGCGGTAAAGTAAAGATAGAGATAGACAGCGAGATACCCAAGCACATAAATGGCCAGATAACTATATGCCATATCGTATGTTTCTCCAGGCGTATTCAACGCTTTCAAAATTACCGGAAGACATATCTCAAGTACGATAGTTACAAGAACAGAGAAAACAACTGCAACACAAAATGAAGTGGCAATTAAACTTTCTGTTCTGCTTTTGTCCTTTGCCCCAATAGCCTGAGACACTAAGATTGATACACCATTTGTCGCTCCCATTGCTACCGAAGTCAGGATAAGAATGATTGGAGTGGAATTTGTTAATGCAGCATAGGCTGTTTCGCCAAGCAAATTTCCGATCCACAGGCTATCCACAAGATTATACATCATATTCAAAAACATTGCGGCAATCATCGGAAGCGCCATTGCCATAAGGCAGCGCTTCGTATTCCCACCGATAAAATCAATTTTAGTTGGCATAGTAATTACTTCCTTTCCAATATTATTGAATGAACATCATTCATTTTTATTTTCTAAAATAGCCCCTACTAAAACATTGTAGGGGACATTAAAGATGCAACGCATAAATAAGAAACGCACGGATCTTCTGAGTCTTTTCTTCCTGCTTCAGTTTCTCATCCAACAGGATGCCCAGCTGCCCGTACACACAAAACCTTGCTAAAGTCTGCAAATCGTCAAACTGTATCTCGCCGTTTTGATGAGCTTTTTGTAATAGTTTCTCTACGATTGGCTCCAATTTCTCACACACTTTAAGCGCAAGCTGGTCGTGGAACTTTTTATTTTCAACACCATGAAAAACAGAATAATATTTTGTATCCTGATCCTCCATAGTAGCTGGCATTTTTTCGATAATCTGCCGTAGAGATTTATAATCGTCCGTTTGGGAACCTATAAATTGCTCTACCAACACATCCGCATATTGCTCCATTGCACTGTCAAACAACGCCTCTTTTGATGGGAAGTAGCGATAGCATAAACCTTGAGCCACTCCAATTGCTTTTGCGATATCTGTAATAGAGGTTCTCTCATATCCCTTTTCGCCAAACAGTTTAAGGGCAGTGTCTAATATTTCCTGTTTTCGCTCTTCTGGCTCTTTCGTGATCCTCATATTGGAAACCTCCTTTCTCATTATGATAGCACGCTCTTCTTAAAAAGGCAATGAATGAACGCCAATCATTTTTTGCCCATAGCAATACACGATGTGTTCCCGATCTGCTCCCATGACACATTATGGAAATACTCTGAAAACATGGAAACAATTTCTTCTTTTGAATAAATCTTCACGTCCCCTTCTTTGCTGTGGCGCATATAAAAATTCATAATTGCTCGTCCTATACGGGGCTGCCAGCAATCCCCCATAAGAAAAGTGCCTTCTGGTTTCAAAACCCGATGTACTTCTCTTAATACCTTCTGCGGCGCCGGGTAATGATGAAATGAGTCGTTACAGTATACAACATCGAAAAAGCTATCCAGAAAAGGAAGAGATTCGCTGTCTCCTAACAGCAATTTCACCTGTTCCGGCAGTTTTGCCCTTGCAACAGAAAGCATTTCTTCCGACAAATCAAGGCCGTAGAGTTCTTTGCGACTATCTTTCTGCAAGATCAGCCTCATCATTTCCCCTGTCCCGCAACCCAGATCCAATGCACAATGAAATGATAGGTGTGACAATTTCTCCAGCAAGACAGGATAAAGTGAGCGGGCGTGCTGCCCCTTGATATCTTTATCATATGTTGCGGCCTGTTGATTAAATGTTTCTCTTGAATTTTCTTTTATGCTTCGCATGGCCTAATCTCCTTTCCAATACTAAGTATAGCACTCTCTTTCCAAATGTCAATGAATAATATTCATTCATTTTCAGCTTTTCAATTCCACTCTATAAATAGTATTGTATTTAATTGACACCCACTATATCTTGTGCTACTATAATCTTGTATTTGAGTTTTTGTGTCATCCCGAAATGGGAGTCTGGGCCATTCACCCAGGACACATGCTGTTTAAGTTGGAAAATCGTGTCATTATAATGCCGTTTTTTACGGCACTGTAATGGCACTTTTTTTATTTTCACTATTATTTATTTTAACGCCCAAAGAGGCAGAAAGGAGAATTTCTATGTCAGCAATCATCTTTTTACCAGGGAGGCCCACAACCGATCCTCAGATCATGCAGGCAAAGAACAGCAACACAACCTATACGACTCTGGACATCTCCTGCCCCCAGCGGGGAGCAGACGGAAACAAGGAGACCGTATTCTATTCCTGCTATTTCAATTCATTTCTGGCAGACCGCCTGATCAAAGCAGGAGTAAAAAAGTCAACCGGTCTGATTATCATTGGAGAGCTGGAGCTGCATCCCTTCATTCATCAGAAAGGGAAAAACCAGGGGAAACCGAACTCCGGCCCCAGCGTGGTTGTCAAAGACTGGCAGTTTGCACCTATGACTTATGACGATGCAAATGGAGCCAATCCCGGTGTACCTGGAGGCGTTCCTCAGAACGGCTATGGACAGCCCGGAGGAGCTCCTGTACCCAATCAGCAGGGCGGATACCCGACACCCGCACAGGGCGGCTATCCACAGGCATCCGGTGCTCCTGCCGGCAATTATGCTCCTACAGGCGCCGCACCACAGAACCAGAATGGATATGCACGGGGAGGACAGGGAAGAACAAATGCCCCACAGAGGAACGTACCTCAGAACGGTTACAGACAGCCCCAGAACGGCTATGCTCCGAATCCTGGAAGCGCACCGAATTACGCACAGGGCAATCCGAACCAGCAGCCTTCCGGCGGCTATCCGGGAGATGGATTTACCCAGGTTACAGAACAGCAGGCTGAGACACTTCCCTTTGTCGCTTGATGCTGACGCACAAAAAATTTCATAAGGAACGATCCATGTAGAGAATTGCACCCGGAGACTACTCCGTACAGGCAGTTCTTTTTTTGTGTCCGCACAGGATCCAGGAGAGCGCCGATCATCGGCTCTCCTGGGTGCGGCACAGCAAGTTTAGAAAGAAAGGAAGAATTTACATGAAAGCAAAGAAAGCCAGAACGATCAAAAAGACGTTACAGATCGCCGTATTGTGCCTGTTTGCGGCGGCATTTCTGCTCCCAAAGGGAAGCCAGTCCTATCTGATGACTGGCATCGCTGCTGCAGGAGTCCTTGTTTCCCTGGCAATCCTTATCATCCCTCCGCTTGCTTCCGGACTCCGGAAATTGCGGATTCCGGCTGGGAGGGCAACGGATACAGGAAACAACAACTCGGATCTGGAAACCATCCTGATCCGGCAGATCAGCTACCAGATCACAGACACACTTCAGTCTGCTTTTCCGGAAGCTACCTGGGAATTTGCAGAACCCCTGCGCCTTTCCCACCTGCTGGATGGCGATGTGATCCGTTTGGCTACCAGGAACACCGGTGACTATAACTTTGCAGAAGTCTCTATGGATGAGTACGGAAACCTGCATCTTCAGATGCTGACTGTCTCTGCGTTGAAACGGAAAGGCAACAAAGACGCATCCCCGGATACGCCAAAGGTTGATCCTGCGTCCTGGTACTCCCTGATCGGGAAACCATTCCTTGTGGAAATGATCGGGAACCTGCAGGCAAAAGGACACCAGAAGCTGTTCATCGGAGAACAGGGGGACGTTTATATCCTCAACGGGAAGGAGCCGGAAGTAAAAGGAAAGCTGGAGCATTTTCCGCCGAAAGCCTACTGGCCCGCACTTCTGCAGGTGTTTGCCGATGATGAACTGGAAGCGGCAGAAACAGAAAACGCAGTCGAGATTACCTGGGCATAGGAGGAAAAGCAACGATGGTAAGTGGAAAATTAGTGGAGAGCTGGACCTTCCAGCGCACGCTCCCGGAACCATTCAAAGACTATACGGATAACGCCGTGTTTAAGAACATCGCATCCAAATACTGTACCCAGCCGCAGAAGAGAAGCACGCTCCATGCGGCTACGCTGCAGGCCGTCCTGACCTATATGGAACTGGAGGAGCCCGCAGGCGGAAAGTCAGCAGCGGAACTGGGCGCAATCGGGAGCCAGACCAATACCTATACGGTGGCAGAATATCCCAGCCGTACCGGAGAACTTCATGTGGTGGTCTATAACCCTGCAAACGGGAAATTTATTGCCGGGAAGTACACGGTGCCGCCGGATACGGAAAATACACCGGAGAAATATGTATTCAAAGATTCCGAGAATACAGGAACTGCTTTGTTATTCGCTCTGATGCCTACGTTTCTTTCCGATGAGGAGTTCAATGAGAAATACCAGCAGTTAAAGGAATACCGTGCAGCCGGTTATCCGGACATGGATGAGGCGGCAGAAACGGCGGCTGTCCTTTGTGACAACGCTTACCGCCGGATCCGATATAGTGACACGCTCCCAACGGGAGGGATCCGCACGGATATCGCTGCCAATGGTGTCATCCCGCTGCTCAAACCACTGGCTCTTCAAACGGGAACCTATGCGCCTACGGAAATCATCCACGGGGCTTTCCAGGTACTGAAACCCGGCAACACCTTTAAGAAGAAAGCGGAAGTCATAGCGAAAGCGGATTTTGTGGGACAGTATATCCTGTCACCTGCCCGTGTACTGACTCCGGAGGAGGAACTGACCGTCCCGGTACTGCCGGACTGGTATATCATCCCGAAGGAAGTCAAACGGATCTGTGAACACGCAAAAGTCACTACGGACACGGTACAGCCCATGCGGAACTTTCTCCTTCGTGGCCCTGCCGGTACGGGAAAAACGGAAGGAGCCAAAGCAGTTGCTTCCGGGCTTCATCTTCCCTACCGGTGCCTGACCTGCTCCGCAAATACAGAAGTATTCGATCTGCTCGGGCAGATCCTGCCGGATGTGGACGGGAAACGCACTGCCCTGGAGCGGCAGTATCCGTCTTTCCAGGATATCATGCTGGACCCGGCAAGCGCCTATGAAAAACTGACCGGAACCTACGATGAAAATGTTACAGAAGATCAGGTCTACAAGCAGCTCATTGATACTATTTTTGATGAAATGCACGAATACTATGCCTCCAAAACCAGCCAGCAGCATTTCCGCTACGTGGATACGCCGCTGGTGGAAGCAATACGGAACGGATACCTGATTGAGATACAGGAGCCGACGGTCATTGCAAATCCCGGTGTGCTAGTGGGATTAAACTCCCTGATGGACCGATGCAACAGTGTGTTTCTCCCCAACGGTGAAACGGTACAGCGGCATCCGGATATGGTGATCGTCGTAACAACAAACAATGACTATGCAGGCTGCAAGCCCTTAAACCAGTCCGTAATCTCCCGTATGAGTGTGCTCATCGACCTGATGGAGCCGGATGAGGAGACACTGGTGGAACGGGTGGTTGGCGTTACCGGCTGCAAAGAGAAAAAGACCGTTCAGACAATGGCACGGATCGTCCACTCCATCTCGGAATATTGTCGGGAAAACCTGATCACAGATGGATGCTGCGGTGTCCGGGAGCTGATTTCCTGGGTGCAGTCCTATATGGTCTGCGGCGATATCCGGGAGGCGGCCCATTACACCATCCTGCCTTCTGCTACGGCAGATGCGATCAGCCGTGCGGAGGTTGAGGAAAGCTGTCTGGATACTGTCCTGCCATCCTGAAAAGAGAGGAGGCAAGCCAGTGGGTAAAACGCCTCTTACAGAACCAGAAATGTATGCACTTCTTGCAAAAAACCTGTCCTACTTACGCAAATCTCAGGGCGGGCTTTCCCAAAGAGCGGTGGCACGGATCTTACACCTGCCGCCAAAAACCATTATGAATTACGAAAACTGCAGGGCCACTCCGCTTGCCTATGCTGTCCTGAAACTGGCAGATTATTACGGCTGCTCCGTGGAAGACCTGCTGACAAAAAATCTCACAGAAAGGAAATAGAAGATTGAACAGTAACCAGAAAAAATTAAAGCAGATGATCCGGGAAGAGGAATCTTCCATTACCGATCAGGAATTTTTTACGTCCTCTGCCTTCCATCAGTATCTGACCTCTCAGGCTCGTGCTGCTACCGGGCGTTACTGCTACGGCCTGCAGGCACTGATTTCCTGGGACGAATCCGATGGCGCAGCACTGGCTTACACAGACTCTTATAAGATCTACCTGAACGCAGCAAACCGTGTTACCCAGAGCTTTCCGTCCCGCTTCCTGCGGGCGCTGAGCCTGGTAGGGATGACCGGACATGAGACGGCACATCTTCTGTTTACGGATTTCACCACCCGGAACCTTTACCTGACAAACCTGGGGAACGGCTCTTTTTACCCGGAAGATCCTTCCGTGGAACTGCCGGCCTATCAGAAAAACCAGACGGAAATCCTGGACGCCCTGCAGGAAAAGGACAAGGCCGTATCTCTGACCTTGCAGACCTGTGCGGCTTCTCTTCAGAACATCCTGGAAGACATCTATATTGAAGCAAGGATGTGTGCTGCCTTTCCCGGCAGCTTCCGAAAGGGTATCCAGCTCAATAACCTGCGGATGCTGGAGCAGATCCCGGATCTTCACGAACAGCTCAGCCGGAACTACCAGCCGTTTACGATTGCCTCCAACCTGCTTCTGGCTTATTGCCGGTCCGGCACCATCAGTAACCGCTTCCACAGCGACAGCGAATACCTGGATGTGCTGGCCGATGGTATGGAGTATATCGACACGGCGCTGGAAGCACCATCGATCAAAGAACGGCTGACTGCGACAAACTGCCTGCTTGTCCTGTTCTGGGACTTTATCAAACCGCTGGTAGAAGAAATGCGGGAGAAGCTGGAACACAAGGATGAAACGGAAGCAACAGAGGAGCTTCAGGATCTTCTGGATCAGCAGATTGCAGGCGGCACGCCCATTCCTCTGGGAAAAGGTGGTGGAGAGGTAAAAAATATCCCTTCCGCCAAAGGAGGCGCAGGCACCGATCCGCAAGACGCAGATTTCTTTTCTTCCAAAGGCCGTCAGGAAAGCCTGAAGGAAGCGGAAAAAGTGATGGCGGAGGAAGGCGGGCGGATTGCCCTTGCCAAGACCAGCGCTATTTTAGACGGCAATGATCCGGGCGTAACCTACGCATCCCAGTATGCCGGCACCGGCTATGAGGATGCGGCATCAGATATTGCCCGTGTCTTAAATGAAGCCGCAACAGAAAAAGCGCAGGCAGCCTATGAGCAGCAGCTGACAGAAGAATTACAGAAAGCAGCAAATGATATCCATTACGGAAATGCCCATGCCGGTATCCATGTGACCATTCATCGGGTACAGGACATCCCAGACCGGCTGATCCGGCAGTATGAGGAAGTTGCACCTCCTCTTCTCAGGGCGTCAAAACGCCTGCAGAGTTCCATCCTTCCTCTCTTAAAAGAGGAGGCGGAAGGCGGAAAGCAGAAGAACCTTCTGTATGGACGGCGGCTCGATATGCGCTCCTTCCATCACCAGGACGGTTCTTTCTTCATCCGGACCAGGCTCCCGGCCGATGAACAGCGGCTGGCAGTAGGGCTCCTGATTGACGAAAGCGGATCTATGGGCTGGGGTGACCGTATCACTCACGCCAGAAAGACAGCCATTGTCCTTTATGACTTCTGTGTCAGCCTGGGGATCCCGGTGACCATCTATGGCCATTCCACGGATTACCGGGGCGTAGCCCTCTATTCCTATGCGGAGTTTGACTCTGTGGACGAGAATGACCGCTACCGGCTGATGGATATGATAGACCGCAGCGGCAACAGGGACGGCGCAGCGCTCCGCTTTGTTGCAGAGCATCTGGCGAAAAGACCGGAGAACCGGAAACTTCTGATCCTGATCTCCGACGGTCAGCCAGCCGATACCGGTTATCGCGGCACGGAGGCAGAGGCGGACCTGCGGGGGATCAAGCAGGAATACGCCAGACAGAATATCGTACTGTTTGCGGCAGCCATTGGAGAGGACAAGGATGACATCCAGCGCATCTATCAGGAAGGGTTTCTGGACATTACCCGTCTGGATGACCTGCCGAAAAACCTGACGCTCCTCGTTAAACAGTACCTCAAATAAATCATAGAAAGAAGGGATAACTTATGAGCCAGTCTTATCAGAATCTGGCATCGGACCAGATCTGTAAGGTCCAGAATGACAAAAAACTGATCTCATTCCATGACCGGCTGCGGGCCGCTTTGCCTGGCAACTATGCACAGATACACGCCAAAGGAGAGTTTTCAGAAAACAACCATAAGGTTCACTCGCTCATCGGCGTATCTATCCAGGATTATTCCAACGGCACCGGGGAACGCAATATCATCACCCGGTTCCATTTAAGCCCGGAGCAGGTGCAGTTTTTCCTCACCCGCCTTACCGCAGGCTTTCAGGAATTTGAATGGAGTATCAGCAAGATCTTTGGGGAACCCGATCAGTACGGCTACTCCACCGCACAGCAGTTTTCCATTTCCAGGCACGCTCGGGCATCCGACGGCAGGCAAATGAAAAACCCGTGGCGGATCCAGATCATAAACGGAAGGGGGATCAAAGTACAGAATCGCAACGGCGGCTCCTATATGCAGTCCGGCAGCTTCCAGATGGACAAAACTGCCTTCATCCAGCTCACGGACATGGATCTCTACCTGCTCTTAAAGCGGGTGGATGCGTATGTGACCGAGTGGGAGCGCTGCATTGCCCCGCCGCTGATCTCAAACGGGAAAGAGATGCTCGCAAATCAGCAGGTCCAGCGCCAGCAGATGCAGCGGCAGCCTTACCCATACGCAGCATAGAAAACACGATACAGCCATGCAGGAAAGGAAGCGGAAACCCCGCTTCTTTTTCTGTTCAGGCAAAAAGAGAAAGGACGATTTTTATGAGTATTGCCGTGATACGAAACATGGATACCCAGGGGCGCATCATCATCCCTGCGGATATTCGCAAAGAAACAGGCATCCGCAGCGGCAGCACCCTGGAGATTGCCACGGACGGGACAACGATCCGCATCCGGAAGTGTACGCCCCAGAATACCGGTTCCAAAGAACTCCGGGATTTCCTGGAGCCTCTCTATAAGAACATCCGCTGCGGGCTTGCCATCAGCAGCACTGACTGCATCCTGGCATCCAAAGGCTGCTATCTGCCAGAAGGCGCACAGATCACAGAGGAACTGCGTTCTTTTATCGAAGAGAGCGAAGAAATGTTTTCTCAATCGGGCCTCTGCCCGCCAGTTCCCGACTGCTCCCGGAAGGTTGCCGCACTGTTTCCGGTCACTTTAGCTCTGGCTTCTAAAAAAGCAGCGCTATTGCTGATCCCGGAGCCAGGACGGTGCTTATCGGGCGCCGAGTGTAACTGCACACGCCTGATAGCGAACATGATTACCCGTAAATACAAAACGAATGAATAGAAAGGACGAATGATTATGAAAGCATTGCACCCATTAACAGAAGAACAGAGAATTTTCGCAGAGAAGCACCATGATTTTATCTATCAGTATCTGAACGGACGCCACCTGAATATCGAAGATTACTACGATACCGCTGTCTTTGGCTATCTGAAAGCCGTACAGGATTATCTGGAGAAACCGGAACTCCAGCAGTACCGCTTCTCCACCATCGCCCGCATCGCCATGCGGGATGCACTGGCAACGGAATGGAAAAAACAGAACCGGCCCATGCGCCGGGCTTATCTGGAGGAGTATCAGGAAGATACCGCTGAACTGGACGCTTTTCTTCCCACCCGGCAGGAACGTCTGGCAGAGGCAATGGATGACCGGAACCGCCTGCTGGCGCTTCTGGCTTATCTGACGCCGAAGGAACGCCAGGTGGTCCATCTGCAGGCGGACGGCTACACCTACCACGAAATTGCCGAGATCTGTAATATTACATCCCACGGGGTACACAGCCGGTTCTATCGCCTCCGCAGAAAAGTACGGAGTCTGGATGGAATGGAGGTGTGACTCTTTTATGACGAATGAAAAAATCACGGCTATGCCAGTAAAAAAGAAACAGATCCATCTGACCGCCACCCCCAGTCTGACCCTGCGTCTGCATGAGCGGGCATGGATCCTAACAGGCTCCCGGTCCCTGTCTACCTCCCTGGTCCAGCAGATCCTGGAGGTATCGCAGGACGGCGTCGTATTTGAAACCGAAAACACCATTTACCATTTGACCTACGCCCACCGTCCGGCTGAAATCGAGGTGATGTGTGCTTGACTGATATTTATGAACGGGGGAGCAGCCTGCAAAAGCTGCTCTCCACCCTGAAGCTCAACCGGGAACGGGTTCCTCTGGAAACTTTAAAGAGCGTATACCGTATACCTTATGAAGAGCTGAAGGCACGGATCCGGGAAAGTGTCCAGGAATTTGTCCTTCTCGTCGCCTGCCACCACCTTCTGATCAATCCGAATTTTTCTCTGGATGAACAGACGGCTGTGGTACAGGCTGCGGTTGACCGCTCCCGGATACCAAAGGAAATCAGCAAAAGCCTGACCAGGGACTACGATGTGGCGAAGATCCACCAGATGGCTATGAAACTGCGGGAAGAGATCGAAGCGGCGCTCTGGCCTTATATCAACCGGGAAACCTGCCTGGTGGCAGACCTTGAGGAGCTTGAAAAAGCACCGGTCATCTACAATACCCTGACCAGACAGATCTATCAGGACGGGGTATGGATTGACCAGCCGCTGGACCTTTGGGGAAAGTTATTGATTTACAGCAAACAGGAGGAGGCTGCGCTGCCAGGTGCAGCCCTCCTTCAGAAAGGAGAACAAACAATATGATATTAGAAAGAAATGAAACACCAGAAGAACTCGCTTTCGCACTAACCTTTCCGCAAATACGGGAGGCCCATGAAATCTACAAAAAGCACTGCTTTTTTCAGGATTTTATCGAACATTGCGAAGAGCGGCGCCAGGAAAAGACCGGGCGCTGCAACCTTCTCTATCAGACACTGGAACAGGAAACCGATATTCTATGCACAGCCTATGAGCTGTATGAGAAACATGAGGACAGCAATGTTTCCTATAATGTGATGTTGGAAAGTGTAATCGATGCAATCGAGGAGCAGATTGCAAACGGTGAACTACTCCCCCATACAGAACCGACGCCCCGTGTGGTGCTGGTCATCGAGGACGGTATTGTTACCGCCTCTTATACAAATACTCCCTCTATTCAGGCAGAAGTCATCAAACTGGATAAAGAATATGATTCTTCCGAAGAGCGGGAGGCAGCTTACGCAGCCTTAGATCACGATCCGGAACTGTGTAAATGTGAGTGCCATATTAGCTGGCCCGGATATGAGGATGAAACAGAAAGCGGGGAGATGGAATAATGGCGAATATATGCTGCGATGATGTATGCTTTTTCTCAGATGACAATGCAGAAGGGATTGAGTCTCTCTGGAAGGACCTGGAAACCGCTATTACTCCCGGTTATAAAGATGACCTGGGGAGTATCCGGCACCTGTTTCTCCATGCGGGGATCGCCACAGACGGGATCAGTCTACGTGGCACTATTATAGATATGGAAAAAAATGATACCCGTATCCTTCTCTCTTTGAGTACCGCATGGCGTCCGCTCCATGATGCGTATACAGCGATTGCGAACACATATGGCGTTTCCTTTGTCATGCGGAGCATGGAGCCAGGCTGCGGCATTTTCTATAATACGGATGATACCGGGAATACCTTTCCGGACCGATACTGTGTAACCGGTGAGACCTCGATTGACACCCCCTGCGGGATCCCTCTGGAGGAAAAGGTTGATTATGGAACTTCTTTTTCCTCAGAAAATGCCCTGATGGAGACCTTCCATGATCTTGGCTACCCGGAAGAAACTCTGGAGGCACTGGCTGGTACTTTGGATGAACAGGGTGTCTATATCCACTCCTATATCAACCCCTACCAGTAAAAGAAAGGATGTGCCGAAATGACAATTTATGTTTTACACGGGTATGCTGACGGTCTGATTGACCCCATAGCCAATACGGACTATGAGAAAGTATATGAAGCAATGAAAACAGCTTATGAAAATGCCCTGGACGGGGTAACGCAGGAGGATTCCGACCGAGAATACAGCTTTCTGGAGGGATGGTCCGCAACTGCTGTTGTCCACGGCGAATGGAAGGAATGGCAGATTGCCCGGCTTGAAGTGTAATGCACAGTTGCACAGGTAGCACTCCGACCGGCTCCTGTCAGCGGCGATTATTACCGGGCCAAAGACGTGGAGGAAACCAACGGCCACTTCCTGATGTTCAATAAGATGATCGACACCCTGGATGAACCTTTGAGCGAGGAACTCATTAAGGCGTTCCACTTTGAACTGAAAAGCGGCGTGTTTGAAGACCGCGCCAACGGTTATGCTATCGGGGATTATAAAAAGCGTCCCAATATGGTAGGCATGTACGAAACCGCCCTTCCCAAAGAGGTGCCGGAAAAAATGCGGGAACTTCTCGCCTGGTATCACGAGATCCCAGACAAAACGCTTTCCGTCATGGCCCAGTTCCATGCCCGGTATGAAGCGCTGCACCCCTTCCAGGACGGCAACGGCAGAACCGGCAGGCTGATCCTGTTCCGGGAGTGCTTAAAAGCTGACCTGGTGCCGGTGGTTATTGAGGACAAGTACCGGACCAGATACATCGAAGGGCTGAAGGAATACCTGGAAACCGGAAAAACCGCACTTCTGGAAGAACTGTTTACGGAAGAACAGAAAGAATACGCTAAAAAAGTGGACTATTTTCTTGGCGAAGATATGTAAATTGAGTTGGAGTCGCCCTAACGGACGGCTCCTTTTTATGTTCCCGGATCAAACATGTAGCCTACTCCCCAAACGGTCTGGATGTATTCCCGGTCTGTATACTTCCTGAGTTTCTTCCGGATGCTGTAAATCATACACTCGACTTTAGCATCCACGTTGACTGGGATATCATCCCAGACTGCCTCATAGATCTCTCCTTTGGTAAATACCTGTCTCGGATGTTGCGCAAGATGCAGGAAAACATCAAATTCAAAACGTGACAAGCGCATTTCATTTCCATTCGCCTGTACCTTTCTCTGGGATTGCCAAATAGAAAGACCATTGAAGTTAATCTCCTTTGCATATAATTGTTCACTCTTTTGAATGACTAAATTATTTCTAAATACGGCTAGAACCTCCTGGAGAAGTTGCTCTTCACTTTCTTCAAAAGTTACAACTATTACTTTCCCACCTTATCACCTGTCTTTCTACCACGCATAACCTTTCTTCTGTCATTTTTCTACGCCGTCTCATTTATTTAATTTGTGTCCTCCGATAAACAACAAACAGAACTGGAAAGACCAGACAAAACAAAAAAAGATATAAAGGAATAATAACAGCTACACTGCCAAATATATTGCCGGCTATATGATACAGGCTGAAATCTTCCAAATTTTTATTGATGGATAATAGCTGATCCGGAAACAAAGTCATAATTCTCGCAAATGCTTCAAGCCGACCCACAAAAGGCGGGATACAAGTTAAAATAAATGGAATCGTAATTGCAAATACCGTAGAATGTGTTTTTGCAGAAATCAGCATAGCCAAAGTTACGATAAACAGACTTCCAATGTATCCGCCAAAGGTACTAAGCAAATAGTCTTGGAAGTACGTTATATTGTAGATGCTGTTCCAGTTGCTGACACCAGTCTGAACCGCACATTCGCCGCCACCAAATCCCAATACTGCTAACACAATTAAGCCGAACAAGAGTACAACACTCCAATATAAAACAGTTGTAATCACAAAACCTGCCCCCATTTTAGACAGAATAGCTTTTCCCCGCCCTAATCTTGTGGAAAAGAAGATTGAATCTGCCTTCCACGCAAATTCATCGGAAAAAATACCAGATACCAAAAAACCAATAATCAATACAGTAATCATCATCAACGTAGGAAGATACTGCGAATCCATCAGTGCCTTCCATCCATCTGCATACTCGTAGTATAAAGGTGTATCCAGGCTTTCATACTTATTGATTAGCCATTCTTTCTCATCATCAGAAAAAGTGTTTGTCACATCATCACGATCCAGATAGTTTTTCAGGCCAGTAACTCTCTGCTCATAAAGGCTTCCGACTTCATCTTCTGATACGCTATCAATTCTGTAGTAATCATAATTGTCCAGCTCACCAAAGGCAAGATTAATGATTTCTCTGATGTCTGCAAATCCCTGCCCTTTTGCAGCCGCTTTATCATTTTCTTGAATATCAGCCGACTGTGCTTCTGCGGAAGCATTAACCGCTGCATTAGCTTGAATAACCTGTTTCAGCACATCTTCTGTCAAATACCCTTTATATTGGTTTTTATCTTCCTGCAGGTGGCGAGCTGCAGAAATTCCTGTTGATGAATTTCCATCTGCATCAATATACCGCACATCTCTTATTGTTAAAAAACTTCCGATAATCAGCACCGCTGCTAAAATCAAAAGAGCGGCTTTATTTAATGGTTTGGAAAGAACCTTTTTAATTTCAAATAACAGCATCATCAGCACCTGCCTTTTCTCCAAAATAGTACAGAAACACATCCTCAAGCGTTGCTTCTTCTCTGACAGCATCAGGAGAAGGTTTTTCTTTAGATATAATCCTTAATTCAACTCTGTGAGATTCCGATTTAATATTAGAAATCTTATACCGTTTCATTAATTCTGGAACATCGGATTTATTTGCATAACATTTCCACACGCTTTCATCCATTGATTGAATCAGCTTATCCGCAGTTCCCTGATGAAGCAGTCTTCCATCCTTCATCAGCCAAATTTCGTTGGCAATATATTCTACATCTGATACGATATGTGTAGAAAGCAGTACAAGACGGTCTTCTGAAAGTTCACTGATCAGGTTACGGAACCGGATTCTTTCATTTGGATCCAAACCGGCTGTGGGTTCATCCAATATTAAAATTTTCGGATCATTCAGCATAGCCTGTGCAATCCCAGCTCTACGTTTCATTCCTCCTGACAGCTTTTTCATTTTTTTATTCGCAGATTTGGAAAGACCAACCTTTGCAATTAATTCTTTGACACGCTTTTTTGCTACCGCTGGACGGATGCCTTTTAGTGCTGCAATATAGAGAAGATAATCTCTTACTGTAAACTCAGGATAAAATCCAAAATCCTGTGGCAGATATCCCAGCAGTTTACGGTATTCTGCACCCATTTTAAGAATATCTTTCCCATTACATGTAATTTTTCCACTGGTAGGCTGCAACAATGTGCATATCATCCTCATAAGTGTCGTTTTTCCGGCTCCGTTTACACCAAGTAAACCATAGACTCCATTCGTCATAGTAAGATTCATATGGTCAACTGCGGTAAAGTCGCCAAATTGTTTTGTAAGTTTAATCATTTTTAGTTCCATCCGAGTTTTCCTCCCAAATTCTACTGCATTGACGGATGGACCGATATGCAGTAAAAATCATAAAAATTAACGCAATACCAAAAAGAATTATCCATACAGGAATCGTAATGGCTGTGTAAATCCTTTCGTCCAATAAAATGAACCACCAGAGAGCACTCCAAATAATGCACATGCCAACAGCGATTGCTTCATTAAATGCCCGCTTATTGCATAAAATACCAAAGCAAATGCAGGCAGTAACCACCATCGGAAATAAAAACTGTATCAGCAGATCTGTTAAAGATAATTTCAATGATACTGATGCCACTGCACAAAATATGGTAATAATAGAAACATCTACAATGCCAAACAGCAACATTCTCGCAGAATAAACCTGCCTGAGTGAATAGTAGGTGGCGGATTCAATTTCCATACACTGATTCGTTCTGTTCTTCCAAAGTTCTGGAATAATTAATATAATGAACAGCGCTGCCGCAACTCCCATACTTCTGTAGGCATACAAAGCATCATCGGCAAGAGGGAATACGAACCATAAAGCAATAAGTATCAAAATCTGAAATAACCACCATCTTTTCTTTATCGACCGAAATTGTGTATAAAGGAAAGAACGATAAGATAATGTTTTTTCTGCTTCTGCGAGGAGAAATTTTTCTTTCGATGTCTCAATAGTTTCTTGTATTTTTTCCTCTCTGGGAGTAATTTCCTTTTCTTCTTTATATTTTTTAATCTGATCGTCCAGATTCATGTATCGTTCCCTCCTTTCCTAATAACTCCTGCAAATGTTTTCTAGCCTGCTTTAATCTGTATTTCACAAGTGGTAGCCCAATACCTAAGACACTCGCAATTTCTGTCAGCTTCATCTCTTGGAAATAATACAGGTCAATTACCTGCCGAAAGTCGGCTTGCAGTTGATCTATGGCCCATTCCAGCATAACTTTATCTGTGATTGTTTCTTCTTGGTTTCCGGATGCTTCCATTTCCGATAATTGGTCTTCCTCAATAGAGACGGGTCTTTGCTGTTTATAATAGTTCTTACAGAGATTTCCTGCTATTGTATACAGATAATTCTTTGTTTTTCCTTTGTAACGATAATCAGATAATTTAGCGAAGAAGTTTGCAAAAGTCTCTTGTGTCAGATCTTCAGCATACTCCGCATCAGAGCAATGATAAACGCAGTATTTAAGAATGTCGTTGTAATATTTACGGACAAATGTATCAAAAGCGTCATCATCGCCCTGTTTCATTTTTCTGATTAAAAGAAAATCTACATCCACAAGATCCTCCTTTCTCGCCTATTAAAGTTCAAAACGTTTATCCCTTTCTACTATGTATAACAACTGAAACGTGCAAAAAGATAGTCATAAATAAAATTTTTCTTTCAGTATGTCTTTAAATGTTACCTATCCATTGTCATTATATATCATCTGGCTTCATTGCACACAGGAAGTATATTTCAAATTATACCTAAACGACACGGCGCCACCTGCACGGACATTTCTTTTCATGTCCCATCCCCTTCCATATCCGCCTTCTTGAAATTGATTTAGATATAGCAAAAGCCGTCCATGAATGAAAGTGAACGGCTTAAATCTTTATTTTGCTTATATTTTATTAAAACAACCTCATCTGTTCATACTCCGCATGATGTTCCAGCAGCACCGGAGTCTTATGCAGCAAAGATTCTGTCGCCTGATCATCCAGCACCCAGTCTTTCAGCTCCTCCGGCTCCAAAATCAGCGGCATCCGGTTATGGACCGGTGCCACGGAAGAGTTTGCGTCTGTGGTCAGGATCACGAACCTCTCCTGGCCTTCATACCAATTATAACATCCTGCCATAAACAGAACCGGTGTTTTTTTCCGCTCAAAGATAAACTTCTCCTTGCTCTTATTCCACTCATAAAATCCCCTGGCAGGGATAATACAGCGCCGATCCTGTACACTCTCCCGGAACGTAGGGCGCTCCAGTGCAGTCTCTGCCCTTGCATTGATCAGCAACTTTCCTTTCTCAAATCCCGGAAAGCCCCACCGCATCTGTTCTGCAGCAAGATGGTGCTCCTGCCCTTTTATTATTGTAGCATTTTGCGCTGGGAAAACATCACCAGTGCGCTCTATCTGCAATTTCCTATCCAGATCCCGTACCAGCTTCTCAATCTCCCTTGCCGTCTCATCATCCACATAATAACGTCCACACATTTTCTTCTCCTTATCTCGACTTTCCCAGCGTTTGTTCCCTGCATTTCTTCAGCAATCTCTGGAGCCGTAAATAATCATAGGTACGAACAGGATTTTTAATCATCGCTTTAAAAGAAAACCGAAACAATATCTGATAAATGATCCCCTGACGGATACACCAGATACACAGTGCATAGGTGCTATGAATATCGCCCCTCTGAAGCAGCCGGACCAGATAAGAGATCTTCACAATATCCTGTTCTGTATATGCAGCAACTGCCACAGGAAAGCTTAGTCCTTCCATAAAAAACTGCAGTTGCTTTAATCCCTCCTCTGGAAATTTTAAAATATGCTTATTCACTATTCCTCTCCCCAACTTACCTTCCAACAATGCGACTCCGGATAATAATATAACCGAAATAGATATTCCTGATTTTCCACCACTGTACTACAGCAGAACTCCTGAATAGGAATACCACAATAAAATTTTTCTGCCTGTTTCTGTACATTAATGTGCGTAACTTTATGAATTACGCCTTCCTCATCTTGATATTTGAACATCATAGGAATTGTTCTGCCTTTGCTCGTGTACCAGACAGAACAGGCGATTTCCTTCATTTTTCTTTTCAGCTCGCCCTCATCCGGTTTCTGGGTGTTCGTTCCAATCCCCATGCTCATAGATCTCTACCTCCTATTTTACCCCGATTTTCTTATAATCAACAGTCCTTTTTTCTCTTGAGATTCCACCGGACATATGGTCAATCGGACTTCCGACAAATGCCGCCCGCTTCACCGAGTCAATCCCATACCGTCCACGGATCCGGTCCACCGTTGCGTCCATTTTCTCCAGCTTTTCATAATCTGTCGTGTCAAACATATCCAACTGGCGCATGTTGAACCCATCCTTTACCCGGCTGGTGTGGATCCCCAGATGCCGGATGGCTGTCCCATCCCATAATTGGTCAAAAAGCTGGCAGGCACAACGATGGATCTCAATGGTTATGTTCGTAGCGTTCTGCAGCGTCATCTGGTGGCTGGCATATCGCAGGTCATGAGATTTGATTCCCACAGCGATCACTTCCGCCCGCACCTTGACTGCCCGCAGTCTGGTTCCCACCGTCTCCGCCAACGCCAACAACACCAGCTTCGCAGTGGACGCATCCGTTACATCAAAGGCAATGGTGGTGGAGTTCCCGTATCCTTTATTGGCCGGGGCTTCAGACTGCACCACGGATACATCCATCCCATTGGCAAACGCCCAGATGACCTCCCCGTGCTTTTTCAGATGGACTTTCAGCAGATGTGGGTCCGCATGGGCCAGTTCCCCTATGGTATGGATCCCCAGGTTAAACAGCTTTTTTGCAGTCGCCCGCCCGACAAAAAACAGATCACTCACCGGAAGCGGCCACATTTTATCTTCAATCTCATTATGCCACAGCGTATGCACCCGGTCTGGCTTCTGGAAATCTGATGCCATCTTGGCCAACAGCTTGTTCTCCGAGATCCCGATATTGACGGTAAATCCCAGCGTATCCCGGATTTGATCTTTCATCCTATATGCTGCCGTCACCGCATCGCCCCAGAGTCCTTCCGTACCTGTCATATCCACAAAGGCTTCGTCTATCGAGTATTGCTCTACGGTTGGAGAATACTGGCGCAGGATATCCATAAATGCCTTGGAGCATTTCTCATACAGGTTATAATTGGGTGGAACCAAAATCAACTCCGGACATTTCTGTTTCGCCTCCAGAATAGTTTCTCCCGTTTTTATATGGAACTTTTTAGCCGGAATAGATTTCGCCAATATAATTCCGTGCCGCATTGCCATATCACCGCCAACCGCAGACACCTTTTCCCGCAGATCCTCCTTCCCGCCTAAATGGTGGAGGCGGTAAACAGCTTCCCAGCTCAGAAATGCGGAATTTACATCAATATGAAAAATAACGTTTCTTCTTTCCAAACTCATGTTCGCCTCCTTTTTCTCTTATTATGGCGAACATATGTTCTTTCGTCAAGAGGATTTTTCTGTCAAAACCTGACGTACAAAGGGGTGCTGCTTATTTGTTATGCTATATATAGGTGTGTAGAGCTATTTTTCATTTGACCACTACTATATCTAGTGTTATACTAAATTCGTACCATATATTTTGTGTCTATCCGGAAAGGATTTATCACACGCTGTTTAGGTTTGTAATCAGTCAGAGGGATACTCTGCCATCAGGCAGTACCTTCTGGCTTTTTTTGTTTTGCAGAGAACTGCACGCTGTCAGAGAATGAACATTTTGCGTCATTCTCTTTTTTTATGCCTGAACATGGGAAAGGAGGGTTGTTTTTCAATGCTCCGGATGGACATAGTAACAGAAAGGAGAATCAAAATGACTTACAAAGAATTTGAAATGCAAGTAAAAACGTATCTGGAGGAGAACCTCGGTGCTGACGTTACTGTCAGCACATACACGGCGAGAAAGAACAATCAAACCCTCTGCCAAGGTCTTCTCATTGAAGACGCCTCCGATGGAGAGCGTTTCTCAGCATCCCCGGTTATCTATCTGGATGATTTCTATAGAGACTTGTGTAATGGATCATCTTTTGAAGAGATAGCAAAAACCATATATAAGTTATATCGGAACGCCAAGCAGACTGGAGATTTTAAGCTGAAGGACTTAACTAATTTCGAGGAACTGAAGGAAAAAATCATCTATAAATTAATCAATCTGGATATGAACAAGGATCTTTTGGACGATATTCCTTATATCCCGTATCTTGATTTGGCAATCGTTTTCTATTGCTGCATTGCGAACACGGATGAACAGACTGCTGGTTTTCTCATTCATAATTCCCATTTGGATCTCTGGGGAATCCAGCAAAACGAATTATACAAGTATGCCCATAAGAACACTTGCCGACTGTTTCCCTATTCACTTCAGTCGGTATGCGCCACGCTTAACGAAATGTCAGAAAATCTTACCGCCCCATTATCTGTAATGCCGGAGGAAGACCTTCTGGTCTTAACGAATCAAAGCCGTATAGACGGTGCAGCTTGTATCCTGTATGACAATATGTTGGAAAAAATAGCAGAAGTATTACAGGAGGATTTCTATGTAATTCCCAGTAGTATCCACGAGCTTCTGATTCTGCGTAAACATTTGTCTCCAGAAGAAGGAGGTCTTTCAGAGTTAATTACATCTGTCAATCAGACAACCGTGTTGGATACGGACATTCTGTCATCACATCCATACTACTATGACCGTAATTTACATACCTTAAAATGCGCTTAATAATTTATGCGAATCCCAAGAAAGGAGCATCCAATCATGCACCATGTAAAAGAAGTAAAATTGCTTGTAGACAACCTTAACAAACACCGTCACGCCTACTATAACCTGAACGCACCGGTAATCTCCGATGCGGAGTATGACCGGCTGTACGAACAGCTGGAAAGTCTGGAAAGGGAGACAGGGATCATCTACTCCAATTCCCCAACCCAGACCGTAGGCTACCCACCCGTCAGCGAACTGGAGAAAGTGCCGCATCCCCATCCGCTTCTGTCTCTGGATAAGACAAAGCAGGTGGAAGATTTATGCCGTTTTTGTGGCGATCACGCAGCTTTGCTTATGCTGAAGCTGGATGGGCTGACCGTAAAACTCACTTATGAAAATGGCAGGCTGACAGAGGCAGCCACACGGGGAGACGGGGAGATCGGGGAAGAGATCACCCATAACATTCCCACCTTTGAGAATGTACCGATCTCCATTGCTTATAAGAAACGGCTGGTTGTCACCGGGGAAGCCTTCATACACAGAAAGGATTTTGAACGGCTGAATACCACACTCCGGGACAGGAACGGGGAACCTTATAAAAACGCCCGGAACCTGGCTGCCGGATCTGTGCGGAGCCTGGATCCGGAGAACTGTAAAGGCCGCTGTGTCACCTTCCTCCCCTTCAACGTACTGGAAGGGCTAAATGCGGGGGAACACAGCAACAGCCGGGAGGAACGTCTGTACCAGTTATCAAAACTGGGCTTTGGTTCCTGCCCCTATATTCCCCTCAATCCGGATCAGATTTCGCCGGAATATCTGGAGCTTCGTATCCAGGACCTGAAGGAGAAGGCAGAAACACTGGATCTTCCCATTGACGGAATGGTACTGATCTTCGATGACTTGGCGTATTCCGCAAGCTGCGGAAGAACCGGACATCACTACAAGGACGGACTTGCTTTCAAATTTGAGGACGAAACCTATGAAACCATCCTCCGGAGTATTGAATGGACGCCTTCCCGTTTCGGGGAACTGGCACCTGTGGCAGTCTTTGACACCGTGGAGATTGACGGCTGCTCCGTATCCAGGGCCACGCTTCATAACCTCACCTTTATCCGGGAACTGGAGCTGGTGCCGGGATGCCGTATCCTGGTATCCAAACGGAACATGATCATTCCCCATGTAGAGGAGAACCTGGACCGTGGACATTACCGGGATGCAGCCCCTGCTATCTGCCCGTGCTGCGGCGCTCCAACAGAACTCCATCGAAAAAAAGGAGAAAAAGGACGAATCATTGAAACCGTACACTGCAGCAATCCATCCTGTGAAAGCCAGCAGTTGAAAAAATTCGTCCATTTCGTATGCCGGAAAGCCATGAATATTGAAGGGTTAAGTGAGGCTACCCTGGAGAAATTCCTGAACCTGGGATACCTTCAGACCTTCCATGACATCTACCATCTGGATCAGCACCGGGAAGAGATCATCCGGCTGGAAGGGTTCGGGGAGAAATCCTTTGACCGGCTCTGGAACGCAATCCAGGCCAGCCGCAGCACCACCTTTGTCCGCTATCTGATCAGCATGGATATTCCCATGGTAGGCCGTACAAAAAGCCGGGTATTGGATACCGTATTCTCCGGCAGTCTGGATGCCTTCCGGGCGGCTGCCACCGATGACTATGATTTCACACAGTTAGAGGATTTTGGCGCTACACTGAACCGGAACATCCATGACTGGTTTGCGGATGAAGAAAACCTGATGCTCTGGGACACGTTACAGAAAGAATTTATATCTGAAGAAAGAAAGGAAGAAACCACTATGGCAAAAAATACTGAATTTGCAGGAAAGACTATCGTAGCAACCGGAAAGCTGGAAAACTTTACCCGCTCAGAGATCAACGACCAGATCCTGGCGCTTGGCGCAAAGCCGGGCAGCTCGGTATCCAAAAAGACCGACTACCTGATCTGCGGGGAAAAAGCTGGCAGTAAGCTGGCCAAAGCCCAGGCTCTTGGCGTCACGATCCTGTCAGAAGCAGAGTTTTTAGCAATGATTGCATAAGATTGTACATGATCCACTTGGGGAAGCTGCCTGACAAGCAGCTTCTCCAAAAATTACCTGTCTGGCAGTATGGAAAGGGCAGATACGCTTGTTTTTTGCGTTGAACATCCCGTTTCCTTTGGGTATAATAGAGGCAAATGGAGGCAATGATGAGTATGAGTATTCAATCCGATGTGGAAATCTTATCTGTACAAGCAGTCGAGTATTACGCACAAAAGCATCATCTGTCTGAGGGGGACGTCTTTGATCTTTTCTGTAAGCATCAGGTTTTTGAAAAAATCCTGATACAGCACGAAATGCTTCATCAATTAGATATAGAAGAGACTTTTCAATATGTGGAGGAAATCATCAAAGAAAATGCTCTGGAACTGGTGCTTTACCACGGTTCCAACATCGCATTTGATGAGATTGACCTGGGAAAATCCCATAACCGCCGTGACTTTGGCCGGGGATTTTACTGTACCGTCTTGGAAAGCCAGGCGGAGGAATGGGCCAAACGTCTTTATCTGCGCTCCCACAAAGGCGGCAGATATGTTTACCGTTACTTGTTCCGCCAGACAGAGGACCTGAAGATCAAGCACTTTGCTGCTCTGGATCAGGAGTGGCTGGAGTTTATCAAAGAAAACCGCACGAAAGGCGGCATCCAGCACGCTTATGATGTGGTGGTAGGGCCTGTTGCAGATGACAATACAATGGAGACTGTGCAGTTATACCTGTCAGGTATTTTAAAAGCCGAGGAAGCAGTGGAAAGGCTTCGCTATAATAAAGTCAACAATCAGGTGTCTTTCCATACGCCCCTTGCCCTGGAACACCTGACACTGGAATCCCGAAGGGAGGTTTCGTAAACTATGGAAGGAAAATATTTTTTCAATAACAAAGATATCACGATGAACCTGTGTATCCAGATCCGGGATGTGATCGACATCATCAAGGAACGGAGCCATCTTTCTTTCCAGGATGCCGCCGGAGCCTTTTACCATTCTAAGACGTATCAGGCTCTGCAGAATACCGAGAATACGCTTTGGGCGGAGTCAGCGGGCTATATCGCAGACCGGTTCTACGAAGAACAGGAACAAAAAGAATTACAGACAAACTGAAGATTTAAGCACTTTGTTTAAGAAGGGAACTACCTATAGGATAGGCGGTTCCTTTTTTTGTGCGGAAAGGAATGTGCATGAAATCCAATGATCAACCAAAAGAAACTATCCATAAACAAACTCACAGGAATGTCATCTCCTCTTTTACAGGAAAATACGCATTTCTCAGTAATTTTTATCCGGCTCCTGTTACCTACATGGGGCAGACCTACGCCAATAATGAAGCCGCTTTCCAGGCGCAGAAGACCTGCTGTGCAAAAGAGCAGCAGCAATTCTCTATTTTCCGCCTGCACAATCCGGCAGAAGCCAAAAAGCGTGGAAAGAACCTCACGCTGCGCCCGGACTGGGATAAGGTAAAGATTTCCCTGATGTATGAAATCTGTATGTGTAAATTCATGCAGAATCCAGAGCTACGGGATGCCCTGCTTGCCACAGGAAACAGCCTTCTCATAGAAGGCAATACCTGGGGCGATTACTTCTGGGGCAAGGTCAACGGCCACGGAGAAAACCATTTAGGGCTTATCCTGATGGACGTGCGTGAAAAGCTGAAATGGAGCATGGAAATGGAAAATGAGATTGCATAACGAGGTGATCGAATATGAAAGAAAAGATAAAATGCAGTGAATGTGAATTTTGCAGGTCACTCCGGCCTCGCAATAACAGCCGTGCAGAATTTACTTGTAAGCATCCGAATCAAATGTATATACTGAATTATTTTCATGAACACAGAATTGTAAAACACCCTGGTTTTTTAGGCTTCGGAAAACCTTGGTCTGATGAGGTTCCAATAAAGACCTCCCCGGCCTGGTGTCCAAAGAAGAAAACGGAATAACAAATGACTCGGAGCCGCCCTCACGGACGGCTCCTTTTTACGTTTCTGGATCAAATTTGTATCCCACACCCCAGACAGTCTGGATGTATTGCCTGTCAGTATACTTCCGGAGTTTCTTCCGGATACTGTAAATCATACACTCGACCTTTGCATCCACGTTGACTGGGATATCATCCCAGACTGCCTTATAGATCTGTTCTTTGGTAAATACCCAGCCGGGATGTTTTGCCAGGTAACAGAGCAGATCAAATTCCGTTGCAGTCAGATGAACCTCTTTTTCCGCTAACAGCACTTTTCTCTGTGGTAATAAGATCCGCAAATCTACATGGCTAAATTGTATAGTACCCATTTCTTCCAGGTGGTGCTTTTTTTCTGGTACTATTTTCCGATTTTCAGAAATAGAACCATCTCCCTTCCAACTCAGTATTCAATCACCAGAGTTTCCTCCCTGCCATCCTGAAATGTATAAACAAGTTTTGCTGTGGAATCCTTACAAGCCAGGAAAAACGGCTCATTACATTCCATGTCCAGCTCTGCTGCTCCATGGAGAGTTCCCTGCAGGCTGATATTCTGGAAGCATGTCGTATTGTCCATATCCGCTCTTGAAAGCTGCTCCTTCAAGATTTTATAGAGATCTTTTCTTGTAATTGGGTCCTCTAAAATGTAATGATAGCGAAATTTCTCGTTTGTGAAACGGTTTACATTAATCACATTTATCAAATAATCCATAAATCCTGGCGGCATAATTTCTTCGACCACAACCGCCACTTCACGCTCCGGGCTATTATGGATTTTGGCAATCAAAGAAGAAAATACCTGGGGAGAAATGATAACAAAATCCATCTCCCCGCTGATTTTCAATTTATACTCCTTCATTTACAATCACCACTCTTTTTCCCTGTCGCATGGATACTTTGTATACGATATACTGAAACAGGGCAATCAGTACACAAAGAGCCAACTCCACAAATACAATCTTCATTTCAGCCTGCGTAAAACGCCCGTCATTCTGCCACAACATAAGCGGATACCAAAGCAGCATAATCAGACAGCCCATCACGGTTGGAAGGGTATAGACCCTTCGGATCTGATCCGATAAGATCCCTTTTACATAATCATTGTTCCCACCAAGTTTCCTTACATCTTCAAATACCCGTTTATTCTTAACAACTACCGTCATGCTTCTTGTATACGATATAATCGCCACTGCAGCCAGACAGATAACTGCCACATAGATGAACAACATATAGAAAATTCCAAAGGAAATGAAGCCATTATTGATATCCAGGATCTTGAAGGAAGGCGCATATTTCCAGTCACAGTATTCTTCTGAGTGTTCCGGGTTTGGTGTAACCGGATCTGCATAGCCGTAATATCCATCTTCTGCCAGTGAAACTTCCTCCTGATGTTCATCGTATCCGCTCATTTTTAACATATCTTCAGAAGCATGATTGCAATACTGCTTATAAAGCTCCCTTGCAAAAGAATAAGAATGATCCAGATCATCCACATCGAAAAGAATATTCTTGACGATCATGCTATCCGGCAGACTTTGGCGAAGCTCTGCGTAATCTGCATCACTGATTACATATCTCGCCAGTCCGTCAAAACCGGTAAGTGTAGCCAGGCTACTATACTCCACAGTTCCGGCAAATTTCATATCTTTATCTATATCTGCATAAGTGTTCTGTACATAATCCAGATCATCATACCTGTTATATTGATTTTCATACATACTGCTGTTCCGGATCATGTAATAGGTTCCATTCTCTACAGACAAGTCCTGACCTGTTATTTCCCGATAAGAGGACTCGTCAAGGAAAGAATAGTACAGGTGCTCTTTCTCATACACCTCAAGCAGTTTCCCCTCTTCATCTACATCATCTCTGTTTACTCCGCTTCCAAGCAAACGGATAAACTCTCCCTCATGATATTCTGTGATCTTTACATCGTATTGATCTGCCAACTCATCAATATCCGCCCGATCCAGTTCATCTGCCGATAACGGATAGGACATAGTATAATCTACCGGATTTTTATTGATTCCATCCCGCTCTGTCATATATCTCGTAGGAGAATACAGGCAGGCAAAAAGGCTGCAGACAATCAGCAGACACACAATCAGCATATTCTTAACTATGGATCTACCCTGAAACTTCAACAGACCATAGGAAATAAGATTTTTATAATATTTCTGCGGGTTTCTGCCTCGTTTATGCACTGCGATACTGTAAATCAATATTCTGTACAGCCCAAATAAGGACAGCAGATAGAAGATATTTACCCAGGCTCCCAGGCTCTGTTTCATAATTCTGGAATAAACCTGCGTTCCGACTCCAGCGATCAGGACTCCAAGAATAAGGCATACAACGCCGATAATAAAGTATCTCTGTGTCAGATTCTGCTTAACAGACTCATTGGTGCGCTGTTCATTTAACACATCAATGATATTTGTTCTCTTCATAAATGTCACAGCAAGGACCATCATACATAATATGATCACAATACTGTATAAGACCGATACAAGCAGGCCCCCTGCTGAAATCAGTGCCGGTTCATCAATACCAAATGGGAACAGCAGTTGGAAAATCCTCAAAGCAATATAAGCCACAATACATCCGAGGATAATACCAACGAACGAATAAACTGCGCCCATCTTAGACAGCTCCGCATACAATGCTTTCGATAATTGTTTCTTCTCTGCACCCAATGCCAAAAAGACTCCTATTTCCCGACTGCGGTATCTTAAAAAAAGTCTTGTGGCATATACAATAAAAATCGTACATCCGATGATCGCAACCGCAAAGATCATATACACCATTCTCCTTGAATCACCACCGCTGGGAAGCGCATTTTGGATCGCTGGATTCAATACCATAGAAATGAAGGAAGCTATCAGCATAACCGCAAAGGCAATACAGAATTTCAACTGATAGTAATTCTTTTTGTTATACTTCCGCAGTTTTGCAAATATTTTACTTAAAGTCATCTTATTCACCACCATTCAGCTTTCTTAATACATCCATCAATTCATTGAAGAACTCTCTGCGATCCCCTTTTCTTACCAGTTCGCCGCTGACAACGCCATCTCTCATCAGGATCACCCGGTCACAGTAGCTTGCTGACAGACTATCATGTGTTACCATAAGAATGGTTGCTTCCAGTTCTTTTTTTGCAGTAATAAACGCATCAATCACAGCCTCACTGGATCTACTGTCCAGATTTCCAGTCGGTTCATCCGCCAAAATCATCAAAGGATCATTCACCAATGCTCTTGCTACGGCTGTTCTTTGTTTCTGACCTCCAGATATCTCTGCCGGATACTTCGATTTAATCTGGTCGATATCGAACATTTTCAGCAGCTTGCTTACTTTTTTCTCCATAGATTTATAATTCTCATGTTTTATTACCTGTGGAACACAGACATTATCGAAAATTTTCAGACCATCCAGCAGCATAAAGTCCTGGAATACAAAGCCGATTTTCTCATTGCGAACCTTTGCCATTTCTTTTTCGTTCAGTTTCCCCAGATCAACTCCATCCAATAAAACTTCTCCACTTTCAAATGGTTTATATTGAGAAATACAGTCAAGCAGAGTCGTCTTTCCGCTTCCGGACGGTCCCATAACGGCTACAAACTCACCTTTATGAATTGTAAAATTAACTCCCCTCAGAACACGGTGCTGGTTCTTCCCTGTTCCATAAGATTTTACAAGTTCTTTTACCTCAAGCATACTTCTGCTACCTCCTTAAACCTATATCATTTTACTGATAACCTCATTTTACCTATTAAGATCCAAAGGACAATAGCAGACGCAAAATCTAACATCTACACCGCAATATCTAAGAAAAGAGCAGAAAAAAGCTCATCGACCTATGTGGCAAATGAGCTTGTTCCTATTTAGCTGTCTGTGTTTGGAAGTAGTATCTTCAAGGTAAACTTTCCGTTTTCCTGTGTGGTGGTACAAGAGCCCCCGTACTTTTCCGCTACCTTTTTCATATTGGAAATACCAAAACCGTGCAGGAATTTATCTGCCTTTGTGGTATGACCGTCTGCGTGTGCTTCCTCAGTGCAGTTGTTCTCAATCAGGATAGATACAAAATCCTGCACCTTGCCCGCTTTGACAAGGATCACACGCTGATCTTCCGGCAGCTTCTCGCTTGCTTCAATGGCGTTGTCTATCCCGTTGCCAAACAGTGTGCTGATGTCAAGCGGCTCTATGAAATCCAGGCCGCTGAAATCTATAAAGGCGGAAAAGTCGATCTGCTTTTCACGGGCTTCTTCTGCCTTATCTCTGATGATAATATCAAGAAAATCGTTGCCTGTATGGATATAGTTTTCATAGTCCGCAATCTGTGAGCGCAGGTCGCGGGCCATCTTGAGTGTCTCGTCTGTTCCCTGACTACCTTCCAGTACGAGCAGATGATTTTTCATATCGTGGTAAATGGAGCGTATGCGTTCCTCGTCTTTCAGCTTGTCCTGATAGTAGGCGTACTGCTGCTGAAGCTGTGCGATCTGCACCTTGTCCCGCTGTTCCTGTTCTCGGAGATAAAGGATATTCTTTGCGTACATAAAAATCATCATAAAAATGGCAGCTAATATACCACTGCTTATATAAATCACTAAATCCACTAACCCTGCCAAATTCAATACATTGAAATTAGCAAGGACTGAGATGGTAAAGGCAATCAGAAAAACAATCGTTAAAATTATACTGTCTTTTAGCTGCATTTTATATTTGAAATGCCTCAGCATTAAATAAGTCAAGCCAAGCACGAGCAGACGAACTACAAATGCAATAGCGAGGATTTCCCATCGCAGAAAAGTTTGACCGTCTACCTGCACTGATTGATTGCTTCCAAACAATAAATATCCGATGCTAAAATAAATAGCTTCTGACAAGAAAACAATTACAACAAACCATACTTCAGTTACTGTAACAATCTGATATACAGTATCTTTATAGCATATTTTCAAAATTGCAACGACAAATAAAAAAATCAGCGGCATTTTCCAAGCGCCAAATTCAGTAAACCAAGTCAGAGCATAAGTCAGCATAATCTCTGCAATCGGCGGGATAAATTTATTGATTGCCGTCTGAAACCGAGGCTCTTTACACAAACACCTGCTGATTACATATAAGCAAAAGCCTTCCAATATGGTAGAAAGAATATCCAGAGTCTGATACAGCCACATTTAGTCCACCGCCTTTCCTGCAGAAAGGGGCAGCAATATCTTCAAAGTAAATTTTCCATTTTCCTGCGTGGTCGTGCAAGAGCCTCCGTATTTTTCCGCCGCCTTTTTCATATTGGAAATACCAAAACCGTGCAGGAATTTATCTGCCTTTGTGGTATGACCGTCTGCGTGTGCTTCCTCAGTGCAGTTGTTCTCAATCAGGATAGATACAAAATCCTGCACCTTGCCCGCTTTGACAAGGATCACACGCTGATCTTCCGGCAGCTTCTCGCTTGCTTCAATGGCGTTGTCTATCCCGTTGCCAAACAGTGTGCTGATGTCAAGCGGCTCTATGAAATCCAGGCCGCTGAAATCTATAAAGGCGGAAAAGTCGATCTGCTTTTCACGGGCTTCTTCTGCCTTATCTCTGATGATAATATCAAGAAAATCGTTGCCTGTATGGATATAGTTTTCATAGTCCGCTATCTGTGAGCGCAGCTTTTGCGCCATCTTGCGTGTCTCGTCTGTTGCCTGACTGCCTTCCAGTACAAGCAGATGATTTTTCATATCGTGGTAAATGGAGCGTATGCGTTCCTCATCTTTGAGCTTATCCTGATAGTAGGCGTACTGTTGTTGGAGCCGTGCGATCTCTACCTTGTCCCGCTGTTCCTGCTCACGGAGATAGGATACATTTCGAGAATACAGAAATTGCACAATAAAAACTACGCCAAGCACAGATGTAACCACATCCAATATCAGCGTATTAGACTCTCCCAAATTCAAATAGCCATAGGTACTTGCAAAGGATACTGCAAATACCAGCAAAAAACTGACCGCCAACACAGCAGCGTCTTTTGCCTGAATTTCATACTTGAAGTTTTTTAACAGTCGATATGCGATTACAGCATACAGTGCTTTCAGCAAAATCACAAAAACATAAATCTGCCATTTCAAAATGCTTGTTCCGTCCACCTGCGCCATTGTGTCGCCCTGATAAAACAGGCTCATTATGGAAATCCCCGTAGCCTCTGAAAGCGGTACAATGAGCAGATACGCCAGTTCCATAACAATGACCGCATTATGAATGGACACTTTATAGCAGATCAATGTAAGCGCAATCATCAAAGCTAAAACGACAAAAATCCGATATGCCCCTATATCCACAAAAAAGGTCATAATAATAACCACTATTGCATAAACAACAGGATGGATAATTCTGCTGACTGCTTTTTGAAATCGGCAAGTCCTGCAAAAGCACAAAGTAATCACATAAAAAATAGCTGTTTCCACGATAGTGGAGAGAACATCTAACAGATTATACACCCACATCACAGCATATCCCCCCAAAAGTCAGCCAGTTTTGCCATAAACTCCTTGCGTTTCGGCTGACTGATCGGTACACGCTCGCCCGTTGTTAAGACTGCCTCCAGATTTTCCACGCTTTTCACATACACCATATTCACGATAAAACTGGCGTGACAGCGGGCGAACTGCCGCTGCGCCTCCAAAAGCGAAGCGACTTCTTTCATATTCTTGTAAATGACCTGCTCCTGCCCGTCAAAGTGCAGAAGCACATTGCGCTTCTGTGTCTCGGCATAGCGCAGATTTTTATACAGCACCTTATATTTCCCGTTGTCGTTGGAAAAGCTGAGATACCCTTCCTCTTTGCCCTGATAGCGGGAAAAGAAGCGGTCAAGCTCCATTTTCAGTCTGCCGTATTTCATCGGTTTGAGCAGATAGTTGATCGCACCGTACTCATAGCCTTTCCATACATATTGCGATAAAGAAGTCAGGAAAAATAAGCCCACCGTACTGTCTGTCTTGCGGATTTCTTCCGCAGTTTTCAGACCGTTGAGCTTTTCCATCTTTATATCCATAAAAATTAAATCAAAGTCAGGCTGATAGTTTTCAAGCAATTCTATTCCATCGTGGAACTCAAAGAAGCAAAACTCCCTGCCCGTATCCGCCGCATAGCGTTCCAAATTTATTTTCAGATCCTGGATAAAAGACTGCTCATCATCACAGATTGCAATTTGATACATAATCCACCTCGATAAGTCTCATTTCTCAGTATGATATTATACCTGTTTTCCGCCTGATTTTCCACCAGATTATTCACCTGGAGCCGCCCTTATGGACGGCTCCTTTTCGCACTATATTACAGTTCCTTTTCACCCAGCAGAAAATCAATGATATTATAATGGACAATTCCCTTCCTGCTTAGATCAACGATGTCGCTGCTGATCACATATTTGGGATAGTTGTCATCGATCTTCTCCAGATTTCCAAATTCTCTATCTATGCAGTCCTCTGACAATACATAGGCCACCTGGATATAGAGTTTCTTCTGCCCTTTATAACATACGAAGTCAATCTCCTGGGTATCCAGCTTCCCTACCTTTACCTCATATCCCCGGCTTAACATTTCCAGATACACCACATTCTCCAGCAGTTTACTTGTGTCGATCTGCTCACTGGCTTTGCTCACATTGCGAAGCCCGATGTCACCGGCATAATACTTTTCTGTGGATGCCAGGATGTTTTTGCCCTTAATATCATATCGTTCCGCTTTTGAGAGGATCATTCCAGCCTGCAGCTTATCAATATAATTCAGCACCGTGTCCACGGTGGTCGATTGCCCGGCGGATAGCAGGGATCGGCTGATCGAGCGTGCGGAAAACGGATTTCCGATGTTGTCCAGAAGAAATTCCAGAAGTTTCCTCAGCAGGCTCTCATTCCGGATCGCATACCTGGAGAGAATATCTTTCATCACAACAGAATCATAAACATCCTCCAGATAGGTGCGGACAGAATGTTCATCCGGCAGCATCAGACGCATCGGCAAGCCGCCAAATTTCAGATAATCTGTAAAAAGCTGTTCTCTGGTATATGGGAGGCCATTGACCTCATAAAATTCCTGTATCTCCGATAATACAAAGGGATACACATGGAAAGAAACATACCTTCCGGCCATATTGGTCGCCAGTTCTCCGGACAGCAGCTTGCTGTTGGAACCTGTCACATAGATATCGCAGTCAAAATCAATCCGGAAGGAAGGGATGACTGAGTGCCACTCTTTCACATGCTGGATTTCGTCAAAAAAGAGATATACTTTTCCATCCGCTTGCTCTGCCTGTTCCGTGACGTACTGATAGAAGTTATCTGCATCCTCCAGCTTTTTAAAACGCCGGGATTCAAAATTGATCTCTATGATATTTTCCCTTGGCACTCCACGCTCTAAAAGAACATCACGGATCTGCGAAAGCAGGATCGTCTTTCCACTTCTTCTAAGGCCAATCAATACCTTGATCAGATCCTGGTCAATGAATGGACGTATCTTATTCAAATACAAATTTCGTCTTATCATCTCCATACATTCCACGTCCTTCGTTAGTTTTGTCATTATTATACCTCACACTTTTATTATAATCAACTTATTGTCTGTTTATACAAAGGCAATTTTATTCTTATAGTTACTTACAGCAGGTTCGATTTCTCCTTCATCTGTTCCCGGCTCGTATTGGTATAGATCAGCGTTGTCCGCTCGCTGGCATGGCCGGCCTGATTTGCGACTTCCGCAATCGTATATCCCATCTCCAGGGCATGAGAGCAGAAATAATGCCGGAGCTTGTGCGGGGTAATCCGGTCCGAACACTGATTGAAAAATCGGTTCACACTGCTGCGGTGGAGTTTTCCACCATTCCGGCTGACAAACAGATACTCAGACTGGGAGTTTCTTACTTTCAAATACTCCCGGACTGCATGGATGATCTTGTCATTGATGAATACGATCCGCTGCTTATTGCCTTTTCCAGTCACCAGCAGTTCCCTTGCCTGAAAGTCAATATCTGTCAGGCCGATGCTGATACACTCACTGACACGCAGGCCGGCATATGCAAGGATCACCGCAATCGCATAGTTTCTCTTTCCGGTATCCACAAGTACCTTCTGGAGAAACGCCTCCACATCTTTCTTTTCTATTTCCGCCGGGCTTGCAATTTCCTGCTGGAATTTCAGCCGGTCCTCTGCCGTGATGACCAGATCTTTCTGAACTCCAATCTGCACCAGGAACTCATTAAAGCTGGTCAAAGAAGAAAGTTTCGTATCAATGCTTTTGAATTTCAACTTCTTGATGTTCTGCAGGTATGAGCGAAAATCCAAAATGTTGGTATGGTAAAGCAGCGTCGGTGCCTCCCCGAAGGTATCCATATACCACCGGTAATATTCATTTACATGACCGCTATAGGTCTTAATGGTATTCTCTGACTTGCCCCGTTCTCTCAGGAACTTTTTATAATCATCCAGTAATGGCACAATTCTCATTCCTCTCTGCGATTATGTTGCGCTCACTTCTCCGTAAGATGTGTGTAATTATGTTGCGTCCAGATAGGATTTCTTTTGTCTTTCATGCCTCCAACACAACATAATTGCTATTATGTTGCGTTCAGAAAATGGCACGGTTCTGACACACTTCCTATATATAATCCATACGTTTCACGGCATAAAAACGCAAAAAGGACAGCAGATTTTTTCCGCTGTCCGATCTGGATGATTACAGGGGGCTGCTCGCCCTTTTGAAAATCCGCTTCCCGTCTTTTACCTCAACGGTGAAGCGCTGGGCTGGTTTGGACTGTTTCTTCCGTCTCTGGCACTCAAGCAGTTCTTCGTTCATCAAACGTTCCCTCCGGAAGTCATGAAGATGAAAGCTCTCACGATATCTGTGGAAGAAACGCATATAATACTCCCGTCTCCGTGTGAAGATCATATCAGAGTCACCGTTAATGGAGTTCAGAAGGCTCTGCAGCTGTCTTGTGATCCGATAAGGATTGCCAGGCCGGTTCGTATAGAGTTTTCCGTATTTGCTGGATGCCTTCAGAACGATCCTCCCGTCAAGGTCACTTTTCTGCAGCGTTACCGCATCCCCTGTCCGAATCGGCATCTGGTACATCAGCCCGATAAACGCTGCTTTTTCCAGTTCCCCTTCCGCAATGAATTGTTTCATCAGCTGCTTCCCCATTTTTGCTTTTTCATAGGAAATCATCCTCCGTCTTCTCCTTTCCTGACAGCTTCCAGGATTTTCTCTCCCTGCTGTACAAACACCTGCTTTTCCGGTTCTTTTTCATAGATCTTCCAGAGCCGCTGATGCAGAGCCTCCAGATCCCTGACATCTCCCTGTGTGTTATTTGCCAGCATCCGGAGAAAAGGGAAGATCATCGTATGCCGGATATTCTTCCCAGCCAATACAGACTTCTGTTCCTGTCCATACACATCATAGAGGCATCCCAGGATAATATCCGGATCCGTGATAAACTTGATCTCAGGTTTCACCCATTCCTTTTTCATGTTCGCCCTCCTGACAAGATTACTCGTACCAATCCGCCCGGACTGTCAGGCCGTCCAGCCGGATCTTCGGAACTCCCACAAGATACCAGTCGTCATCCATTTCAATCCGGACCGGCACCCAGTCTCCATCCATCTCCACATCAAAGCAGTCCCCACAATGCAGACCGCCGTAATAGCTTCCGTTTCCAAAGTAGATGTCATACCTCCCAGATTCCCGGTCATAGCATAAAACGCCTTTTTTCTTTACCATAGTAATTTCCTCCTGTATTTTTACTTTTCATAAGAATAATAGGGCTGCATTTTCGCAGAGTGGATGATTTTCTGTTTGTTCTACTAAAACTTCCCTTAACGCTTCATATGGCTCTGTTACTTATTTCATACGTATGGGATGCGTAAATAGCAACTTTTATTGAAAAAATCCGAAGCAAACTATATTTTGTTGTATTTTTGTTTGACACATACCATATATGGTAATATACTTATTTTGTAATCATTATTTGTGTTTATCCGGAAAAGGATATGCTGTTTAGGTTTGTAATCAGTCAGAGGGATATTCTGCCACCAGGGCAGTACCTTCTGGCTTTTTTTATTTTGCAGAGATTTCTGTATGAAGTTTGAGAATGAGCACCCGGCATCATTCTCTTTTTTTATGCCTGAAAGCAGGAGAGGAGGATTGAATTAAATTTCCGGAGGAACACCCACAAGAAAGGAGAAAAGAATGGATTTAGAATTTAGTATTGTATTATTTGAAAATGAAGGTTATGCGACAGCAAGAGGGGATAAAGGGGTACAGGATATTCTGGCAGCCAAAACCGATTCCGGATATATCAAGGAGGGCACCTTTCCCATAATTATCACATTATATCAATCTTGCTGGAAATGGTGGATCAGTCCAAAGCACCAGAAAATCGATTTTTCTATGTTCTCTGCTGATTCCTGGCTTGACAGACCTTTACGGAAGAACAAACCTATCCAACAAAGAATAATTGCCGCACTGGAGGATTGGCAGAAAAAATACTTACGGGCAAATGAGACAATCAAGATGATCAGCAGCGGTAAGCATATTTTGTATCACTGTAACGTAACGAACGTTTGTGGAGATGCAGAAATCTATTGTTTTGATTCTGTCATAAATTCTATGTCTGATCACGCTCAGGCAGAGTTGATCACAGGGAACTCTTTGATTCGATATGCTTGTGGAAACGTTCAGATTCAAAATCTGGCTGACCATTCCATGATCTGTGAATTGTGTGGAAATGCAGTCGTCCATAAGATGAAAGGCATTTCGCTTATTCGTAGTGTATATGAAAACAGCCATATACATAATATGTTGGACAACGCCCATATTCTGCGCCTGAATGGGAATGCACGGATTGGAACAATGGGCGGACAAACAATCGTTGACCGGGCATCTGGTCGATCAGGCATTGAAAACGTTTCATGTGGCTGCGTTGTCCTGGGCTATTCCCATGACGTTCAGATTAAAAAAATCGAAGCCGGATCGGTAGTCCTTCCTCTTCATGTGGATGGCTACTATCGCCCGACTTTGCCGTTCCCAGAATAAAAATGTTGTAAATATCTTATGAATGAACTCAAGGGACGCTGTGTAAAAAGCAGCGCCCCTTGATGGTTATAACGATTATTATTTATGCAATCTCAAACCGATACCCGACACCATATACGGTATCAAGATACCGGGGGTGCCGTGGTTCCTTCTCCAGCTTCTTCCGCAGGCCGCTGATCAGACAGTAGGCACTGCTGTACATTTCTTCCCCTACATCCGTTTCTCCATAGATCATACGACAGATCTGAGCATAGGTATACACACGTCCCGGATGTCTGGCCATGACTGCGAGGACATCAAATTCCCTGGCAGTCAGCAATACCTCCTTTTCCTCCACCATGACCTTACGCTGGAGCGTATCCAGGAAAAATCCCGGATATCGGATCTGCTGCGGCTCCATGTAGATCTTCACACCCTCCAGAGTCTGGAGTTTTCTCTTGATACAGCAGATCTCCGACAGCCGTTCCTCTGGAAATTCAATCACCATTTGCTTCTTCAGAGTGTCCCAGCTCCTTCCATTTCTTCAGTTTCTGAAAGCTCTGCTCACTGATGTCATGCTCAATCCTGCAGGCTTCCTGTTCCGCAGTGGCATCCTCTACACCTGCCTCAATCAGCCAGTTTTTAAAATAGCAGTGCCGTTCATAAATTGCCTCAGCCGTCTCCCGGCCTTTTTCAGTTAAGTGAAGGAAATGGTCATCATCTTTAACCAGGAAGCCGCCTTGCTCCAAAATTGACACAGCATTACACACACTGGGCTTTTTCACACCCAGATGCTGCGCCACATCAACAGAGCGCACCATTCCTTTTTTCTGCTGTAGAACAAAGATAGCCTCCAGATAATCTTCTCCGGATGCGGTGGTATGTCGCTTTTTCTCCATGTGTTCCTCCCATGCCATACGTACCAGTAAAGAAAACATAATGGCTCCTTTTATAGCCGGGGTTTGTCGCCAGATAGTTTCCAGTTAACTGCCTTCTCTCTAACATTCACAAAATCGGCATAAATGCCGGGCTGCTCCATCAACTCCTGATGTGTACCTCGTTGGACAATTCCGCCGTTTGTAATAACAACAATCTGCTGTGCGTTGCGAACCGTTTTCAGCCGATGAGCAATGATAATAACAGTCTTATCCTCTGTCAGTTTCTCAATGGCCTGCTGAAGTTCCGCCTCATTTTCCGGGTCCACACTGCTTGTTGCTTCGTCCAGAATGATGATAGGAGTATCCTTCAAAATAGCCCGCGCAATCGAAATCCGTTGCTTTTCGCCGCCGGATAGAGTAGCGCCACTCTCACCAATGACGGTATCATAGCCGTTTGGAAGTGCCATGATAAAATCATGGCAGCACGCACTCTTTGCTGCTCGGACAACTTCTTCATGGGTTGCATCCGGTTTACCAAACTTGATGTTGTTCTCGATGCTGTCTGCAAAGAGAAAAACATTCTGAAAGACCATACTGATATTAGAGAGCAAGCTGTCCAGCTTATACTCCCGTATGTCGGTGCCTCCCAGTTTGATGCACCCTTCATCTACATCCCAAAAACGAGCAATCAAGCTACACAATGTCGTTTTACCGGAGCCAGATGGCCCGACTATCGCCGTAGTGGTTTTTGCCGGGATTGTCAGGTTGACATGGTTCAAAATTCGGTGATCGCCATAAGAAAAGCCAACATCCTGCAATTCAATCGTGGTATCTTTCGGAGTAATATCTTTGCCGGACAAGTCCATTACTGGTGTATCGTCAATAGCGTCCACCTTGTCGATGGAACTTTCGATTAACCGAAGGGCAAAGGACTTTCCTCCCGCAGCCTCCAGTTCGCTGAAAATCAGGAAGGAGGCAACACACATCAGCAGGCAGTACACCAGTGTCATGCTGCCTTGCAGATAGAACAGGATAGAGCAAAACATGATTGCCACACTCGCCAATCGCAAAACAAACAGTTGCACCATTCCGTAAGGTCCGAAAACGGTTTCCAGTTTGGTATTGCGTGCCCGGCTTTCCTCAATGGCCTGTTTCATTTTTTGGTTCGACCCACCACCGAGATTAAAAGACTTTACGATACCCATACCCTGGATATATTCCAGTGTGGCGCCTACCAAGTCCTCCTGTGCTGCCTGCCGTTTAGGAGATACTTCCTGTGATTTCTTTTGAAGGGCGGAGTTGCAGAGCAAAAACAGTACGATCCCCAAGCAAGACAGCAGACCAATCCTCCAGTCAAAGAAAAACATTACAATGGTAATAACCGTTACATGGATAAAACCATGGATTACTGTAATTAGAACCGATGGCGCATTATTCTCCACATCGCTGATCGTTGTGGTGACGGTAGAGGTCAGATTCCCCAGACTATGGCTGTTAAAGTAGCCCATCGGCATATACTTCATCCTGTCGCCCACATGGATGCGCTTATCTGCGCACATAAAATAGCCAACCCTCGTTTGTGAAAAGTCTGAAATATAACTGCAAACGATTTTTCCAATCACCCCTGCCAAAAGAAGCAGAAAAGCGAACAGAATATCCTGCCCTTTGATTCCCTCCACCAACCCGTTGAGGATCAGGAAAAGAGCGCCGATCTGAAACATATCAAAGATTGAGTGCAGCAGGCTGAACAGCACTGACTTTTTCAGAACCCCTTTCCAGCGGCCGGAAAAAGCATAGATTTTCTTTAAGGCAGTAATCATGCTGTTGCACCTCCTTCATCACGGCTCCCAATATGGGCCTGCCACATTTCTTTGTAGAGCGGGCATTTTTGCAGAAGTTCCTCATGTGTTCCGGTTGCCTCGATCCGCCCTTGATTCACCACCACAAGCTGATCCGCTCCTGTCACCGTATAGAGTCGATGGGCGACCATAATCAGCGTTTTGCCCTGTACCAATTTTGAAATAGCTTCTTGAATTAGGCTTTCATTCTCAGGGTCAAGGTAGGCCGTTGCCTCGTCAAAGATAATAATAGGAGCGTCTTTCAACATAGCTCTGGCGATGGCAATTCGCTGCCGTTCACCACCCGACAAGTGGCCGCCTGCACCGCCCACAATCGTGTCATATCCATGCTCCAGTCCCATGATGAAGTCATGGCAGCCACACTTTCGGGCAACATCTTCTACTTCCTGATCGGTAGCCGACAATCGCCCCATACGGATGTTTTCACGGATACTTTCATCAAAGAGGTAATTATCCTGCGATACATAAGACACATAAGAGGAAAGCTGCGACAGGGGAATCTTCTTCAAATCCACCCCGCCAAGAGTAATCACGCCGGATGTTGCCTCCCAAAAGCCAGTAATCAATTTCGTAATCGTTGACTTGCCAGAACCGGACGGTCCTACTAAAGCTGTCATCGTTCCAGGCTTTATTATCAGATTGATATGGTCCAATATCGGCATCGGGGCCTTCAGGTCATAAGAAAACGAAACATCCTGGAAGTGAATAGACAGGTCGTGAATATCAGCATCGTGGTCCGGCCGTACCATTTCCGGGGCATCCAGCAGATTTCCAACCTCTCCAACAATCGTGCCAAGCTGCGAAATATTGTCAGTAAATTTAATCGCTCCCAAAATCGGGCCGACAATACCCAGGGACAAAATCATAATGGTCAGAAAAACCGGAGCGGACAGGGTTCCATGTTGATACAAAACTGCACCAATGGGAAGAACCGCCAACCAAACACTGGGCCAGATCGTATTGCTCATAGACATAAACAACTGCGTGTCCTTCATCCAGTCAACCGCATAACGGGCATCGTCATTGACCGCATCGGAATACTTCTGATAAGAGTTGGCCGACTGATTGAATGCCTTGATAACCTCAATACCGCCTACATACTCAATAATCGTGGCATTCATTTTTTGAACCCGTTTCATCAAGCCGGAAAATCGTTCGCTATACCCCCGTGACATTCCCATATAGCACAGAAAACCAATGGGCAGGGTCACAAGAGAAGCCAGCGCCATGCGCCAGTCTAAAATAAACAGATAGACAATAATACACAGCGGGACGAACAGATTCGATGTCATCTCCGGCACCAGATGTGCGAGGATCGGCTCCATGCTCTCTACCCGATCAACGATGACATCTTTGAACCGGCCAGAGGACTGATCCATGATATAACCCATTGGCACCCGTGAGAGTTTGTCGGCAATTTTAATACGGACTTCTTTCAAAGTCTGAAATGTCGCGGTATGAGATACGGTTGTCGAAAGGGTAGAAAAGAGCAGTTTCAGTGTGAAGCCGAGCAATATTACACCGCACCACACCGCATAAGTGTTTAGGGCAGTCACGCCATCAATCAGACAGAGCATGATATAAGCGATAGCAAAGTATGGGATCATCCCACAGGCCACGCCCAAAATAGCCAGGATGATGGAGAGCGCATAGGCTCTCCGATGTGCGCCAGCCAGCTCCCATAACCGCTTGACTGGCGATGGTGTCTGTTTCATCATCTCTCACCCTCCATAAAAGCAATACGAGGCAGCCGGCTCCTCCCGACCACCCCGCATCGCCAAACTGAGTTATTCTGCCGGAGTGATCTGTGTCACATCCAGGAAAGCATAATCAGAAGCAAAGTTATAATCTGCAATCTTATCCGTGTTGTAGACAATCATATCCATCTGGTGAGTGAGAGGAACATCCAGCACCTGGTCAAGATCTGTATTGATGAGCAGTTCAAACAGCTCCCGCAGCCGGATATCATCGTTGCAGGTCTTAAACTCGCTCAATGCGGAAATAAACTCATCAGAATTGTCCAACAGCGGGATGGAAACATCTTCTGGCATTTGAGCCATCATCGCAGAGAACCAGCATTGCGGCATGGCATAATTGAAGAAACCTGCGGTCATAGCGGTAATATCCCATCCCGTGGGTTCCATATAACTTGCGTACCATTCCATCTTTTCCATGCTCTTGATCTCAACTTCAATTCCAACTTCAGCAAGCTGGCTCTGGATCAAAGTTGCGATGGAACCGATGGTGCTGTCATCCGTGGGGCAAGTAAAGACCACATGGAGCGGAGTCCCATCCTTTTCCCGGATTCCGGTAGATTCATTCATAGCCCATCCCGCCTCGTCAAGGAGCTGATTGGCACGATCCACATTGTAGGTATAATCTATCGTGCCGCAAATTTCCGAGTAGGGAGTTCCATCAGGTACAATGGTGTCAGCCACAGGCTCATAGCCATAGGTCAGGCTCTCAGAAATTGCCTCTTTGTCAATGGCATACGCCAGGGCCTGTCGCACACTCAGATCAGACAGATTTCCATTAAAATTCAAAATGATATTGCGGACCGTGGAGCCGGAAGGGGCAAATTTTCCCTCAATTCCGTCAATAGCAATCGCCTGATTGTAGTCCTCATAGCTCAATTCAGCCGAACCATAGATTAGGTCGATTTCGCCGGTTTGCAGTGCCTGCACGCGGGAGGCATTGTCCGGGATGTACTTTGCAACGATTTTGTCGTAATAGGGCTGTTCACCCCAGTAGTTCTCATTGCGGACAAAGGTGGTGTACTGACCGGCTACATATTCGTCATAGATGTAAGGACCGGTTCCGGCATACCCGTTGACTGTCTGGAAATCGCCCTGGGTAATCAGTTTGGGAGAAATCATAGTGCATACATCCGGCCAGCAAAAATCATTGATATATGCAAAGTACGGCGTATCGTAGGTCAAACGGATGGTGTATTCGTCCACCGCCTCAATACTGGTATAGTTGACAACACCGGGCAGCGATGCAAAAGAAGGATTGATGTGCCAAGACTCAATATTAGCAATCGCTGCCTCTGCATTGAAGGGTTCCCCGTCATGGAAGGTCACGCCCTGCCGCAGATAAAAGGTAAGCTGTGTGCCATCTTCACTCAGTTCCCAATCTTCCGCCAGCACCGGCTGGATCTCCCCATCCACATATTTCACCAGGCCCTCATAGAGGAGCTTCTGAGTGGGACGGTTATCCGCAATCATATAGAGGGGAGAAAGGGTTGTTGTTTCGCCAATCGTGGCAATGTTCAGGACCTTTTCGCTCGTTTCCGCTCCGCTTGCATCATCAGCAGTGTCACTGCTGATGGGATTTCCACCACAGCCAGCAAGCAGGCCTACACACATAACGGCGGCAAGAGCAAGTCCCAAAACTCGTTTGGTTCGTTTCATCTCATTTCATTCCTTTCTTTGATTTTGTATTTATCGAACGGCTTTTTTAGTAATTTTGCCGTGTTCGATCTCATAGATGACCTCGCAGAGCCGCGAGGCAACTTGAAGGTCATGGGTAATGACCAAGTAGGCGCAGTCATGTTCCTGCTCATATTTTTCCAAAAGTTGAAGGACCGCTTCTGTTGAAATTAAATCAAGACCAGCGGTAACTTCATCTAAAATCAAAAACTCCGGGGAGATAGATAGGGAGCGCAACAAAGCAAGCCGCCGTTGTTCGCCACCGGACAGTTTTCTGACCGGAGTATCCAGAAGACTTTTTTGCAGCCCCGTTTGTCCCATCAATTCAGCAATACGGCTTTTCCGCTGCGTGGAAGAAAGATCCGTCAGGTTCACAAGGGCTTCCTCTACATTTTTGGATGTACTCCATGCCGGATTTAGGGTTCCACCTGCATCCTGAAACACCGCCTGGATCTTCCCCCGATATTTTCGCCATTCCCGCAAGCCCCATTTTGTGGTATCTATGTCATTGATGAGGACGCGTCCCTCAGAGGGGCGCTCAAGTCCAATCATCAATCGGGCCAGGGTGCTTTTTCCGCTGCCGCTTTCTCCCATAATGGCGATGCTATGGCCCTGCTCCCATATCAGGGAGGCGTGATCCAATGCACAGAATGTTTCCCCTTGCGCATCATAGTAGGTTCTGGTGAGGTTATTTAATTCAATGCGGTCCATTTCCAGTTCACCTCCTCCCGGTGGCAAGCAGCTTCGGCAAAGCGTTTGGTCCACGGCTGCTGCGGGTGGATGAATAGCTGCTCAGTCGCCTGCGTTTCAATAATTTCCCCATGTTCCATCACATGAGTGATAGAACATAGGGCTTTCATTGCCTCAGTATCATGGGAAATGAAAAGGATAGCAGCATTTTTCTGATACTCCCGCAAGAGTTCCAGCAACAAGTCCCGATTTGCTTCGTCAAGGGCGCTGGTCGGTTCATCTGCCAATACATATTTTGGTTTTGTTCCCAAAATCAGAGCCATAGCAATTCGTTGAAGCATACCACCTGATAGTTCACCGGGATATGCTCGCAGCACTCGTTTTGTATCGGTCAGATTGACTTTCCGCAGCACATTTTCCGCAAGTTCACGAGCCTGTTTTTTATCCGTACCTGTGTGCATACGGAGTGTTTCTATAATCTGCCGATCCATCTTTGCGTGTGGAAAAAAAGCAGTCATAGGATTTTGTGGAATAAATCCAATGGTTTTCCCGCAAAGGCCTCGGCGTTCCTTCGCTGAACGCTTTAATAGGTCATCGCCATCCAACAGAATTTGCCCTTGCGGAACCTCCAGATCACCGCTATTCATTCCCATGATGGATTTAATCAAAGTTGTTTTTCCAGAGCCGCTGGCTCCAGTTAGTCCAATACAAGTTCCTTTGTCAATAGACAATGAAACATCGGTTAAAATCGGTGCGTCATTTTTCACTTTCACGGTCAGATTTTTGATCTCAAGCATCAGGCACCCTCCTTTTCCAAAAGCCTCCCCAAGTAGTTGAAGCATAGGGAGCTGATAAAGATAAAGAGGATCGGGTAAAGAAGCAACTGCGGATGTGTTCCTGCCAAAGCCCTGGCATCGGAAAGCATAACGCCCCAATCAATCACATCATCGCCCAGCGAAAGGCCGATGAACGAGAACCCAGAAATTGCAATAATCATTTCTGCGCAGGAGAGGCAGATAAATTGCACGATGTCACGGATGATATTTGGAAGGATATGTACCAGCATGATCCGCGCCTTGCTTGCACCGCAGGCAATCGCACACATGATGTATGCTTTGTCGTACTCAACCTCAATCAAAGTTTTGACCAGCTTAATCATCCGAAGGATTAAAGATGCCGTCAGTGCCACCAGCATGGTGGGAATACTGTTTCCCCAAATACCGATGAAAATAATCAGATAAGCCACCGGCGGTATCGCTGTAACTGCGTTCAAAATACTTTCTGCAAGAATATTTCTACGGCGGCCTGTCTTTGCCAGTAAGATGCCAAAGAGGATACCAAGCAAAATAACTATGGCTGATCCGACCAGCACAATACCTAAAGTTGTTTTCCCTCCTTCAAGAATGCGCGAAAACTCGCAGCGACCAAAATCGTCTGTGCCAAACGGATATTCTGCGCTGCTGGACAGATATTTGTCTCGAATATTTGTGGCCGTCGGATCGTGGGGGGCAAAAAACGATCCGAACAGGAAAAAAAGCAATATTACAATCGGGATTGTATACGAGAGAATATGTTTTGTCCGCCTCATAGTCTCGCCCCCTCTCTTGAAGAAATATCCCGCTGCAAAATCCGCCGCAGTACATCCGAGAGGATATTGAACATCACCAACGAGAACGCCAGGAACAGAATTGTTGCATGGATAACTGGCGAATCCCGATACAGCACACTGTCAATAATTAGGTAACCCAGTCCAGGCAAGGAAAATACGCGTTCTACAATAGCAGAACCGGCCATACAAAGGCCGAGCATCTGACAAAAGCTGGGGAGGAGCGTTACTACTGCGCTGGGAAGCGCATAGCGCAACAGGATTTTGCCTTCAGAGAGTCCTCTGCACCGGGCATAGAATGCGCTGTCTTGCTCCATCTCTTTCTCAATATTGTTCGCCAGCATGGGTGAGAATAGGGCAATACATCCGATAGCAATACAGACCGCCGCAGGAAGATACCGCATTAGCCCCGTATTCCCCACCACCGATGTCAGGCCGAGTTTGACAGCAAAAATATCGAGGTAGGTGCTGGCAAAGAAAAAGGATGGAATGGATACTCCGGCAATACACAGAAAAATCAGTGCATGACCAATCATTCGTTTTCGCGTTAAGTAACAAAGACATCCGAACAGCAAAATGAAAACTGCTTGGATAACAGCAGAGATTAAAACAATCGTTACTGTTATTCCAATGGCTGTCGTGACCTTTTCAAACACTGGCTGTCCGCTGACAAAGGACTCTCCGAAATCTAAATGGAATGCATCGCGCACCCATGTAACATACTGCACAGGCAGCGGGTCGTTGAGCCCCATATCCTCCCGTAGCGCCTCCATCTGCTCGTCTGTAAAACTAAAAGCAGCAAATGATCGGCGGGCATACGCTTCTGCCGGATCGATGGGCGAAAGACGCACAAGCAGGAAAGAAATCAGCGTAACAGCAACAAGCGTTATCAGCATTTCAAGGATCTTATTGACGATAAATCGCCTGGTTGCCTTGCTCATCTTCATCCCTCCTACAAAAAATAAGCTTTGCAGTTAGACTCGGCTAACCACAAAGCTTATAATACCCCATATTCAACTATTGCTCCACTCCAAGAAGCCTCAATCTATCCAAAAAGCCAATCAATTTCTGCTCTTTCGGTATTCGCTGGGTGACTGCCCAATAATTTCCTTAAAGGCCGTAGAAAATTTATTTGGATTTTCGTAACCAACTATTCCCGCTATTTCTGCTATCGACATTTTTGTAGTAGTCAGTAGCTTGGTGGCAGCTTGCATTTTGTATTCACGCTGAAATGCGTGGATAGGTTTTCCATAAACCGCTTTGAAACAGTCTTTCAGGGCGGTAAGACTCATTCCATATCTATCCGCCATACTTTTTAATGTTTCTCGACTATCTAATTGATTTTCCAACTCACATTTTAGTGCTTTAACTTTTTTGATTTGGTTAGCAGAATAGTATGCAGCGGTCTCAAAATTCTCTTGCGGGAGCATCTGGGAAAGCAGAAAAAGACTTTCCAATACTTTTAACCGTAAGTACCCCATAGGAACTGTATCTCGTACTTCACAGATTTCTTGAAACACATGACGCAAATTGGGAGGTGTCTTAATAACCGAACAACAGTGGCCGACACAAAATTTATCTATCAATTCTTTCAGATTTATTGAAACGTCCTCCACAATATTTTCAAAAATCAGTCCAGTTATATCTAAGTCGATAATAAACGCAACTCCATCGTAATATCCAATAGGAAATTCTGGTGGTTCTCGTTCGGGAGTTAGAAGGCTAACAGCAAAATCTCCTTCACTCAAGTAGGTAACAAAACCATGCTTATACTCACATTCAAATCTTCCGGCACGACAATATGCTATTTCTAAAATGTTTGGCATTGCCCTATTTCTCATACAGCATGATGATGCTTCAAAAGTGGAATATGCTAAATCAATACCTGGAAATAAATGATAGCAATGCATATAACCATTGGGTGTATCGCATTGCATTTGATATTTAGTTTCATGTTCACTTTCTTCTATAATTGTTGCCTTAGCTCCAAAAACATCCGGCTTTACTATTTTTGCGTTTTCCATTAACCGCATTTAGGAAAACATCCCCTTCCCGTAGTTAGTTGCAAGTAACTCGGTATCATATTAACACAATCACAAAGTAAAGTCTATTTTAATTACAATCTAAGCATATTCAGATTTCTGAATTATAAAATGAATCTAAAGCGCATATCACATCACCCTCTTATATTCTATTGTTCATAGGATGTAATAGGGTGATGTGATATGTAGAATGTGAAAGATCGCTTTGGATTTGAAGCCTTTAGGGCAGATGTAAAGGTCGTATGGAAAACCCGACAGCTGGCGTATAAGGTACCAGCTGAAAGGTAGCGCCAACATTGAGAACACAAGGTCAATCCCCATCCTCCCAGTCGTGATTTAGCTTATCAAGACCGAGGATATCCTTAGAATGATATAAAGTATTATCCTTTTATTATATAATGGTGTACTTATCGGTCGAAAACCGGGCAGCTTACACCGCCCGGTCCCTTCTTAATTACTCTACATCCCGAAAATACCGGATGCACTTCATCAGCTCCCCTGCCAGCTCCTGGTACAGATCTTCATCAAATCTTCTGTTCACCAATGAATACTTAATCAACAGCGGCCTGTACATTGCAAAGATCTCTGCCTTCGCATCCATGTCTCCAGCTTTTGCCCGGTATAATAATTCATCAAAGCTCATCCTTTTTATCCCCCAATCTTTTGCGTATTTTACGGATCGCATAGAAGTATGCATCCTTGCAGCGATCTGCTGTCATCCCGGTCATCTCGCCAATCTTTTTAAAAGAGCGCTCCTCAAATACATGAAGATAGATCAGCTTCCGTTCTTTCTCATTGAGCAACAGCATCGATTTCACAAGTTTTTCATCTGAGAGTTCGTCCCACTCCGGGAACTCACCTGCAGCCTCTTTGAGCAGAATCCGTTCCCGTTCCTGGTTCTCCCTCATTTCTTCAAACGTGATCCGTTCTTCAATCTCCGTAATTTCCTCCATTAAGAAGGAGTCCTTCTCCGTCCGGATCTTTTTATCCAGGTAACTGCTCCTGCGCCCTTTGATAAACTCCAGTAAATATGCTGTAAAATGGTTCTTGGTCCGGTCGCCGGAATATGTATATTTTTCGCTCATAAATTGTTCCTCCTGAATTTCATCTGTAGTTCCAAAGAAATTCAGAAGGCCGGCGGCGAGCGGCACCCTGGCAGTCTTTCGTTCCGTTCCCACGGCAAAAAAATAAGACCGAAAGCTGCCAACGGCAGCCCGATCCTATCCGGCGGATTTAACTTTACATGAGAACACGCAGTATATGTGGTCGGAACCAACACATATACTGCGTGTAAAAGAGTTTCTTCACCTGCAAAAAGAAGCAGGATTTTTTTGAAATTGTTTCAGATAGCGTCTGATCCATCCGGCTGTTCACACCTTATCTTCCGTAGATTCCCCCTCTTTATATGCGTTATATCGCCTGTCAACACGCAGGATAACGCATTTCATATACTGCTTGTCTGCGGTAAAATATATGCAGGAAATGAGGTGATTGGATGTATAGACAACGATTGGGGGATGCTGTAAGAGAAGCCAGAATGAATTTGGATTTATCGCAGAATACGCTTGCGGAACGGTCCCACGTATCCCTTCGTACAATTTCAGATATTGAAACTTATAAGGCGAACCCTCGTTTTGACAGTCTCTGCTCCCTGGCGTCCTATCTGAACATTTCTATTGATGCGGTGATCAAAGACCGTAAGAACAATAGCGGCAGTACGACGATGCAGCAGATCCTGGTAGAATTGGAGTCTTGCTCCGAAGAAGAGCAGGTAATTGTGCTGCAAACGCTGCGAGGCCTCTTGAAAGGACTACATACCCGGACAGAGAACCCCACATAACCACCTCTTCTGCCATTGTAAGATACACTTCTCGGAAATCTTTATAGAAGTTCTATGGATTTTCTATGGAAATTCTGAAAAAACGGTGAAAAAGAGGGAGAACCCATGCGAGTTCTCCCCAAAGACCTGTATCACATATTTCTAAATGCTGCCATGGCATCCGCAATATCCTGCATCGTTCGTTCATCAATCGGAGGACCTTCTTCGTTCAGATCCTCGATTACAGCCTCTGCAGGCTTCTTATCTGACTCCGGCTGCAGCTGCTGGCCGGTTAAAATTCCAATGTCTGAAACGGGAGCCTCACCAGTGATCCGCTCCATTTCCTGCCGTACCAGAAGACGCACCATCGCCTGGATGTTTTCCTGGGAGACTCCAGTATCTCCTCCAGACTTCTTCCCCGTATACTGCAGGATTGCTTCCGCAATCAGCGCCGCCTTTTTCTCCGTCCCGTTCAGGATCTCTACGACTTCCAAATGCTCCGGATTTTTCTTGTCAAACCCTATCGTAAATACATATGGATTTTTCTTTCCCACGATCATCACTTCCCTGCCAAAGAACTGCGGTACAGGATGCCGTACCCTTTCGCATTTGCAAAAATATCATCCATAAACTGATACTTGATCAGACGGCTGGAACTTTCCAGGAACCGCCGCAGCAAAATAGCTCCGCCTCCAATAAATATAGTATAGGTAGATTTCGTATCAATGCCCCGTTCCCGGACACTGCTGAGCAAGTCGGTCACAAAATTCCGGGCCATTTCTTCTACCGTATGTACCACCATATCCGGATAATATTCCGTCTTGCCTTCCAGGATACTGTCAATGTCTGTTTCCTCCAGGAGCATATCATGATCCCCGTTGACGCTGGAAATGATGTCGTTATACATGGTGATGACACCCTTTTCCATGGAGTCACAATAGTCCAGACAGGGGGCGCCGCTTCGCATCAGCAGGAAATCGGAAGTAAATCCTCCGATATCAATTCCCACCGCTTTGGGGATCTGCCGGATTTTCTCGCCCTCAGTCATCATGGCAGCATACGCCTGGGGATATACCGCAACATCCCGGATACAAGTGTGATAGGTCCTGCCGTTGTATACCAATTCCTGCACCTTCCCGTCGCCCAGGAAATATTCCCGATACCGGTCTGCCAGCTCTGCGTAATGCTTAGGCGGCACACCGATTGGCAGAGATACCTGCACCACATCTTCTTCCGTTACCTGACCGGTACGCTCCAGCTCCTTTGCAATGGCAAATCTCGTCAGGACGGAAAAGCGTTCGTCTTGCGTCTTGTCTCTTTGATACGGGATCCGCTTGCCACTCAAAACATAATACTTCCCGTCAGTCTGAAGGAAATCCTCCCGTCCCGCAGGCTTACGGTCAGTGGATGAGAGTCCTGTGGTAAAAAGAAAATGGGTAGTCTTCATGTTCCGGTTCCCGTGATCCACGGGAATGGTCAGTTTTTTTATCATAATGCGTCACTCCTTATATTGTTTTCTACTTATTTCATACGTATGAGGTATGTAGATAGCAACTCTGGAGAGATAATTTTTTGAGACTTATTTAGGATAGTATTCCAGACGTGTCTTTGGTAGAATGTAGGCAGAAACAAATTGAAATTTTGGGGGATATGTATGATTGGTTTGTGTCTTAAAATGCGAGAGGAAAACTACTAAGAATATAAAAGGGAGGTCAAAGCGTTGAGAAATGATATACTAATACGACAAGAAACACATAAAGATTTTAAAGAGATAATTTCATTGATTTTACGTTCATTTAGCGAAGGAACGGACTACTCGGATGGAACAGATATTATTGCTTTGGTAGAAGAAATACGTGATTCGGAATATTATATTCCGGAATTATCATTTGTTGCTGAATTAGACGGTAAATTAGTAGGTCATTTTCTGTTTTCGAGATTTCCATTATCTTCAACACCAAATGGAGTACACATTGATGACAGAGAAGAAAAAAATATCGTTATGCTTGCACCTGTGGCTGTTCATGCAGATCACTTTCATCAGGGAATTGGCTCCGCTATGCTTACACAAGGCATTGAAAAAGTTAGAAATGCAGGATATAAGGGGATTACAGTTGAGGGCGATTATCATTTTTATAATCGTATTGGATTTAAAACATCTTCAAAGTTTAATATTTATCCGACAAGTGGGATACCGATGAAAGAGCCACGCTGTATGATGTGTCAAGAAACTTATGAGGGAGCATTGAAAAATATAAAGGGTTATATTGTTTATGATATGTATTTTAATGCTTGAAACAAATCCTAATTCGTAATATATAAGTGAGGGTTTTAACAGCCTTCACTTTTCTTTTATACTGAAGGTGATTGGCTAACGGAATTTCTAATTGGGATACCACGCCCGGAGATAAATGTGTTAGCCAGCCTTCATGTTCCTGCATTCGATTCAGCAAGTTGTGACAGTTGATCTGCTCCCGTTTCACTAACGAATATGAATGGACCTTGAAGCGTTGGAACCAGTCAAATCTTTATTAGGAGGTATCACTATGATTGCTGTTGGAATTGATGTTTCAAAAGCGAAAAGCACCGTTGCTGTTCTTAACTCAGATGGCAGCATACGTGCCAAACCATTTACTATGCATCATACCCTTTCGGATATGGATGCAATGGTAAAATATTTAAATGACCTTGATGAATCTTTTACTATCCTCATGGAATACACAGGACATTATCATTATCCAGTATTAAAAAAGCTTCAAGAGGAAGGATTTCCTGTATGTCTCGTAAATCCATATCAAATGAAAAAATATGGAGATGTTGAAATCCATAAGGCAAAAACTGACAAAAAGGATGCCTTGAGAATCGCAAAATACGCTTTGGAGAAGTCATATATGCTTACTCCCTACACTTCCTTAGAGCAAAAATATGAAGACCTGAAATTTCTTTCCCGTCAGTACAATCAACGTATTTCAATGGTAAGCTATACAAAAACACAGCTGACAAATCTCCTTGATGAAACCATGCCAGGGATCACGTCTCTGTTAAAGCTGAAAAGCCGCAAACCCAATGAGTGTGCATTGTTACTTTTTATTAAGAAATACGGTTCTTTCGATCGGGTTAAGGCAATGGGCAAATCAAGATTCTTGTCTTCCTATGCCACACTTATGAAAAAGAGCCATGATAGATATGCTCCACAAAAAAGCTTATCTATCTATGAATTAGCCTGTGACAGTATAACAACTCGTGGAGACAATGACTACATAATTGCCGCTCAAAATCAGTTGGTTGATTTATTGGCCACTGTACAAAACGCTGCTGATGAAGAAATCGCTCAAATGCAAAACATTGCAGAAACAATACCCGAATACAGGATTTTACGTGCAATGAACGGCGTTGGGGATAGGTTAGGTCCCATTATTCTGGCTGAAATCGGAGATATCCGCCGTTTCCACAGTGCAAAGGCTCTCAACTCTTATGCTGGAAACGATGCGCCTCCCTATCAGTCAGGACAATTTGAAAGCAGGAACCGCCACATATCCAAGCGTGGCAGTTCTGCTCTCAGAAAAGCTTGTTTTGAGGTCATGCAGGCTCTCAAACTGACAAAACCTCAAGATGATCCTGTTTACCTTTTCATACTCAAAAAGGAACAGGAAGGAAAACCTTACAACGTTGCAAAAATGGCTGGCGTTAATAAGTTTCTCCGAATTTACTATGCTCGTGCGATGGAGCTTTATAAGTAAATCATCTTAATTTTATACTTCTTTTTTCAAATCTACAATACGGTAGATTTATTAAGGTTACCCTTTTTTCATCTGAAAAAAATTCAAAAAATGGTTGACAAACATTAGCAAGATTTTCTCTATCAAGGCAGGCGCCGGTTTCCCGGTGCCTGCGTTTCATTTACCGTTCCACATAGGTGACGGTATTCTGTCTAAATCCATTCTCTTTATAAAAATCCCTGTATAATTCTTCCAATTCCGTCATGTTGTAAGCATCGAGTTCCGTCTCATCTTCCTGACCATCCATGTTGATAAATCCGATCCTGTAAGTACCTCCCCCGGTTGTCACAATTCCTTTTCCTGCTTCTCTGATCGTCATATCCATCCTCCATTCTTCATTCTTCAGGCAACTTTTGCCTGATTATTCTCATTCATTTCCGGGAATAATATCTTCGCCTTTTCCGGCAACAGGCGGCAGAACAGCTCTTTGTACCGTTCATATGCCTGGTTGTTGAGCGGTGCTTGCAAACAAGTAAGGCTCCAGACCAGCAATTCTTCTTCCTCTGTGTCATACTTTCCGGTGGTAAAGACATTTCCGTTATAAACCGGTTTAGGCGGTTTGCTGATTTCCTGCAGTTCGCCTTTTGTCCTGGCATTTTGAAGCATCGCTGTCTTTTTCTGAACAAATCCTAAGATAATCTCCTCCAGCATCCCCCGCTCCTGATAACGCCAGGCCCGCTGAAAAATTGTCTGGAGTGTTTGTATCCGCTCCTCCTTAAGCCTGTCATCTTCTTTTCCTTCAATTTTCTCCCGTTCTTTCTCATATTCAGCTTCCAACATGATACTTTCCTCCATAAAAAAAAGACCGGCATGGTGTCTTCCTTTTCCATACCGGCGCTGTTTTCTGTTCCTATACTTTTCTTCTTCAATTTGCTATTTCCTCTGTCAATTTCCCGTGGACAATATACCGATAATCACGTCTGGAGCTGACACAGGTGGATAGTGTCACCACCCGGTCTGTTTCCACGACTTCCACACCGGTATCATATCCCGCATAGGAGCGGATCTGCTTCAGAAAAGCCTGAAAGTCTGCCTCTTCCGGAAACGCATAGATATAAGCCTCGCTCCCCACATACCCGGCATAACAGGAGAAGATCTGATATTTCAGTACCTTCCCCGGCACATACAGGTAAAAGTAAGGAGAAGCCTCCCACAGAGCCTGATCCTGATAATGGGATAGGGTTCCAAACATACTGCCGTTTTTCATATTGTGGCCGTATACAATGGTGTTCGGATCCGCAAAATCCGGCTGGTTATGCCAGTCCGCAAAGATACTGCCGCTGCTGTTGTACTCCCCGGTAAACAGATGATGCAGATAATAAGCATTATCGGTTCCCTGTACCACCGGATAACTAATGGAAAGGCCGGGAATATCAATCCAGGCGATCACGTCCGGGTTCACAGCCCGCAGTCCTTCAAAGTCAATCTTCAGATATCCGTCCGCTTCTGCATCTGGTTCGCCCCCGTCTGGTTTTGGTGTGTCCTCCGGCTCCTCCACAAATGAAGCAAGCTCTTCGTAGGTATCCTCGCCCTCCTGGTATTCACCATAGATTCCTCTTAGTTTCCATGCGGAAAAAGCAAGAGCGCCGATGGCAAGCAGGATCCCTGCCAGAAACAGCAGCTTTTCTCCCTTTTTCATATGTCCACTCCCTTCTGTTCCTGCAAAGGGGCTGTCTGTGCAGCCCGCTTTGCATAATAATAATCATCAATGCCTTTGAGTTTTCCATTCCAGTTTCCATCCGCATCCTGGTCCCAGACCATACGGCTGACCGGCAGGGACAGCTCCTGGCAGATCCCATAGACTTTTCCACAGGCGTTCTGGATGATCCGGCGCTTTTCCACCTTGTACGGACAGTTTTCCGGCGTACCCTTTTCACTGCAGACCGAACATTTATGATAATGCTTATCACAGTCGGTTTTCAGCTTCTTGTCCATGTCAAACGCCTCAAAGAGAAATTTCATTTTTCTTTGCTGAAATTCCTCCAACATCGGGCGCAGGCTCCGGTACATATTCACACCTGCCAGGCAGATAAATGTATGCCCAGACAGATAATGAGCAATCGAGCCTTTCAGCCCGCCCTCTGTCAGATAGACGTTTTCCGCATCCAGATCTCCGATCACATGAACCGGGCTTCCGGAGGAAACACCGTGTGGATAGCCAGCACTGGAAAACCAGAGATATTTGTTGTTATCCCTGGGATGGTCCAGACGAATCTGACACGCCTGGATCTTTCCGTCCATGGACTCCACAGGAACCAGGAAGCCGGAGTTCTTCGTCTTGAAATTCAATGTCCAACGCTCCTCCGGATCCCGATAAAATCCCGGTACGCCTTCCAGCACGCAGCCGCTCTCCTGAAGTGTCTCTGCAATCTTATGCAGCCCGTACATCGGAACACTCCGGTAGCGCCGCTCTTTTATCTGTTCGATTGTAAGGCCCCGGGATCTCAGGTTTTCTCTATGTACACTGTAAAGGGGAAGCCGATCCAGTAATTCCGTATAGGTACGGTGCCGTTCATCCAGTGGCGCCAGCTTCGACTGCACAGGCTCTTCCTTTTCTTCCTGTACCTTTGCCTGGCGCACCTGCCGGTATTCCCCTTTATTCAAAGCCTCCCGGATTTCCTCATTTGCTTCCCGGTAGGTCAAGTTATGCAGGTCCGCATAAAGCTGCAGCATCCCGCCGGATTTGTCACAGCGGTTACAGCGAAAGACGTTTTTTGCCGGATTGATATTCAGCCGCCCTTTGGTGTCGCCACAGAACGGGCAGTCGTAGTAATTTCCACGGCGCTTATGCAGCCGCAGAAGGTTGGCAACATCGGTGATGTCATAATCAAACCCGGTCATATCATACATCCAGGTCCGACCTCCTTTCTTCCGCAGCCTAAAGAAGACTGCGGAAAGTTGTATTTAATGATTAACCGGCCTTTGGAAGTGCCTGGCTCAAAAGAACCCTGGCTGCCGCCGGGATCAGATTGTTATGCCCCCGGTAGCTGGAAGCGAAATAATCCAGGCTGGAAGGGCTTTCCACCGCCACTTCACCCATAGATTTCCCGCCGAATTTCCCTTTTCCGCCGATGACCACGGCTTTCGCCTGTTCATAGGTCATGCGCTTCACCAGCTCCTCCACAGGAAGGTTTCCATCCAGAGGAGTGTTCTTCACAGGTGCAGGCTGTCGCATCGGCTGTACAGACGCTCCCATCATATTTCCCTGCGCCTGTGCCTGATGATAAAATTGGTTCATCATGCTCTGGCTGGGGCTGGATTCTGCCGTACTTCCCGGATACACCATATTTCCTGCAGGCGTATTCCCTGCATAGTGATTCTGGCTATTGTAGCCCGGCTGTCCGGCAGAAACCGGCTGCCCTCCATAAGAGGGAGCACCTGCGGCAGCTTCCGGATACTGCATTGGTACGGGGATCCCCGCATCCACCTGCGCCGGATCGTTGCTTTCTCCTACGTCCGCAAACTGGACGCCATAACCCGCATCAGAGAGCGCACGTCCCACGGCGGCAGTCTCTGCCATCTCCAGGAACTTGTCTCCAAACTTTGGATCCTCTGAGCGGAATTTCATGGAAAACGCATTGGCAATGTAATTCTCCGGTGCATCCGTGTAGTTCAGATAGATCTTTGCCTCCGCCAGCGCCACGTTCTCATTAAACCAGACAATATGACTGGAGATCCGCCCCAAAGGATTCGCCAGACGGAACCAGAGTTTCCGGTATTTCACATCCAGATAAAGCTGGTCCTCCTGATCCTCCTGTTTGATCGTCCGGGCAAATTCCAGAGGTTCAAATCCCTCCACCCGGTTCAAAGCCGCCACTGCCTGATTTTTCTGATACAGTAATTCGTTCATACATCTGCTCCTTTCACAAACAGGGCAGGATATCCCTCTACATAAGGAATAGCCTGCCTTTCTTCATAAGTGGAAATTATTTTTATACCGCAAGCCGAAGCTGTTTCGGCTCACGCTCATTCAGGTATTGATAATAGTAACGGGTGATCCGCTCCCCAAGAGCTGTATTGCGCCTGCCGGCATCGTCCGTATGGACTGCCTGGCAGACAGCGTTCCACTGACCAACCAGATACACCTTTTTCTTTGCACGGGTAATACCTGTATACAGGATATTCCGCTTTAGCATCATATAAAAGGCTCTCACCCAGGGGATGATGACAATATCGCACTCGGATCCCTGGGACTTGTGTATGGTAATGGCATTGGCGTGTTCGATCATCTCCAGATCTTCCGTCTCGTAGGTCACGACACGTCCATCCGGAAATTCGATCACCGTTTTTACGGTTCCTTCCTCATCCGTATAAAAATCCGTAATCCTTCCCAGGTCACCATTGCTGGCCATCAATGTATTCTTGTTCTGAAGCACCTTATCGCCTTCCCGGTAGGTCTGCCCTCCTGCGGACAGCTCCTTTTTCCCAGGACTTGGCGGATTGATCAGATCCTCCAGGCTCCGGTTCAGCTCGTTGGCGCCGTTTACCGTCTTTACCCGATAGGGTGTCAGGATCTGTACATGGTCCAGGCCGTTCCTTGCGGCCTCTTCCTGATAAAGCTGACGTACCATGGCTGCTGTCTCATCTGCCGAATTGCAGGAGACAAACTGGAAATCATCTCCAAACCCGAAATCCGTCCGGTTTGCCAACATTTTACGGGCATTTAAGTGGATGTTGCTGGTCTTTCCCTGGCGGAATACCAGATCCAGCACCGTCACAGGGATCAGCCCGCAGCCGATCAATTGCCGGAACACATCACCGGCTCCCACAGAAGGGAGCTGATCTACGTCGCCTACCAGCAGGATACGGGAGGCAGGCTTTACCCTGCGGAAAAATTCATATCCCAAATGCATATCTACCATGGATACTTCATCCAGATTCAGAAATCCGGCCTCCAGATATTCTACTGCGTCTTCATAATCGGCAAAGTCACCCAGAAGCCCCAGAGCCATGTGCATCGTTGAGGCGTCTTCATGCCCGGTGCTTTCCGCCATCCGGCGTGCCGCACGCCCCGTAGGAGCCATGAGCTGCACCTGTGATCGGCAGACAATGGCATGGATATAAAGGATGACTTTTAACACGGTGGTCTTCCCGGTTCCAGGCCCTCCGGTAATAATACTGATCTGGTTCTGGAACACCATACGCACTGCCTGTTTTTGTCTCTCTGACAGAGTAATCGCCAGGGCAGTCTGGGCCTGCGCCAATTCCTTTTCGATGTCATACGCCTCGCCTTGATCCAGCAGGCGCCGGGCGATCATGGAAGCAGTCTGGTTTTCTTCTTCATACTGTTTCCTCACATACACCCGCTCGCCGTCTACCACAATGCTTTCCTGCATGACCAGCCGGTAGAGTACCCGCTGAATGTCCATTTCTGTCACTGCCTGATGCGGAAGATCCTGGTTCAGCATGGTATATGCCCGCTGGATCAGTTCCGGACGCTCCAGGTACAGATGCCCCTCCTCCTTCATAGCTGATTCCATGAGATAGGAGAGGCAGCCTGAAATCCGCATGGGATCGTTGAGTGCCTGGCAATTCTTCCGTCCGATGGCATCCACCGTTAAAAAGCCAAACCCTTTCACGGCACAGAGCTGATAGGGCCTGTGCCGGACGATCTCCACGGACTCGTTGCGGAATTTCTGCAGGATCAGGTTCACCTTTTTGGGGGTTACTTTATAAGGCGCCAGGAATGTCATGAGTTCCCGGAACACCTTATTTTTCCCGTAGGACTCCACAATCCCCTTCAGCTTTTTCTGGGAAATTCCTCTTACCTTCAGAAGCTCCTGGGGATGTTCCTCCATGATTTCCAGCGTATTAAGGCCAAATTCTTTGTAAATGGCCTCTGCAACTTTTGCCCCTACACCCTTTACAGAGCCGCAGGAGAGGTAGCCTAAGATCCCCTCCTTCGTGCGCGGCACGATCTCCATGAAATTTTCCACCTGATACTGCAGGCCGTGGCTGGACTTTTCCCACTGTCCTTCCATCTCAATCTCGATCTGGTCAGACTGGGGCAGGTCAAAGCCTATGGCGATAAACCCGATCACTTTCTGGCCCTGTAAGTATTTGTCTCTGGCAGCAAGCGGTACAGAAGCATCCTTTGTCGTAAACACCGCAATGGTGTATCCATTCTCCTCATTCAGAAATATGGTTTTCCGGTATCTGCACCGCATATTCGATCTCCTTCCAATTTTTTATCTTCCGTAACTGAAACGGATCCCGGCCTCCTTTGAGCCAGTACACCTCCTTCCCGGTATCATGGGCATAACGGATTTCTCCTTCCATGCCGGAAGAAATCCTTCCGCCACAGATAATCAGCACATCACAGAAGTCTAAAAGCTGTTTTCCAATGGAAAGCGCCAGCTTCCGTTCCTCTGGTATGGTGTCATCCAGCATCAGTGGCAGATAGGCATGGGAGGCATATGTACGGCAGTGGAATACCTGGCTGACCGTATCCAGATACGCCTTCGCAAGCCCCATGTTAAACATTCGTTCTTCCCGGGTTTTCGCAGACAACGGAGAGCAGATATACGCTCTTTTTCCTTTTAACATCACGCCGCCTCCTTCTTTAACCGGAAGATCCGGTTTTCTGTTTCTGTAGCATATTCTTTGAAAATATCCGGATGCTGCACTTTCAGCTTTTCAAGATTTTCTTTCCCGATCATCGTCCTGCGGGTCGGGTTAAAGGTAATCTTGTAACGGTTGGTTCCGTCTTCCAGAAATGCCTTGCATCCCTGTCCCATCAGCTCCACAAAAGGAACACTGATCGCACGCTGTTCTGCGTCAATTTCCTTCTTACGCTTCTCTAAGCGTGATTTTTCATCTGATAAAGCAAGATACTTTTCCAGGCTTTTGGAATCCAGCGTCGTGATTGGGATTTCCGGGATCGACTTATCAGCATAGCCGCTGTAACGGCGGATGCTGGCAAGCACCAGATCCGGTTTCCCCACCAGCGGCGGTTCCACCTTCTTCTCCACAAATTCACGCCAGAAATATCCTTCCTGCTCGATGATATCCTGCTCTTCCATGAGATCACGCTCCAGAGGACGGTATACAAAGTCGTTCTCGTTATTCCCCCACAGACACGCAATAAATGCATGACTGATGTTCACCACCGACATATAGTGCCGCACCTGATAGACATAGTGCTCCGGGATTTTCCCGTCATCCCACTTCTCTTTGGCGTTATAATTACAGGTTTTGCACTCCAGTATGGCAAAGCTGCCATCCGGCATACGCACAAAGAAATCAATATCGGCAAGCATAAACGGGTAAAGCGGATGCCGGAACATGATCCGCACGGGAAACACCTCCAGGCCGGTTTTCTTAGAGAAAATCTCCGCTACCAGATCCTCCAGTCTGTGTCCAAATTCCTTGGCAACCCAGTTGGCTTCAGGTTCCTCAATCACCGGGGTAACGCCAATCTTGTCATAGTAAAGATCACGGCTGGTAACAAAAGGCGAGATCCCCATGATGGCAGCTACATCACTGCCTCCGATTCCCAGACGGCGGAATGCGAGCCATTGCTCTCTGGTTAGGGTGCTGATATCCACGACCTGTTCCGGTTCATAATCCATTCGTAACGTCTGTTTCATAAGCTCCTCCTTAACACTTAACGGCGCCATATACATCAAATTCCTTCCAGTCCATGGCAAGAGCCCTGGTCAGGTTCTCCTCCATCCGCAAAAGCTGGCTGCCGGTAAATCCCTGGCAGGCGGCATAGAAGGGTGCCTCGTTCATGGCATAGTAAAGGTCATGGGCCGTGCAGGTCTGTTCCCCGTTCTGTGCCACATACATCTCCACCACTTCATTACGGATCGCCGCTTTGATCTTCAGCTTTTTCATCAGTAACTTTAAGCAGTTCACCGGGTTATGGATCTCAATTTCCAGAAGCGCTGCCAGACGTTCTGTGGCGTCCTTGTATCTTGCATACACCTCTTTCAAATTATTGCGGTAATCCAGGATCGTGCTGTGGTTCCTGTGTGCCAGAGTGATCGGGCTTCCCAGACTGAGCGTATGGTTGTTCCCGTCTGTCAGCAGCATAGGATACAGATTGACACCGCTGGCTGCAACATCAGAAGTGGTCAGGCGCAGCGCCGGCGTAAGATTCTTTTTGCTTACTCCGTACCGGTCCAGCGCATCCCTGTAGGTATCCAGAAGCTCCTGGTTCCCGGAAAGCGTCCACATGGCACTCATAACAGAATGGTCATAGGTTCCAGAGCCTTCCAGATAAGTGCTTCCACTGAAATTCGTGTGGAGATATTCGCTGGTTATCTCAAAGATTGCCTTCATGTCCAGTACGCTGTAGTCATGGGCGTCTCCCCCGTGGACTGCAGAGACTTTTCCATCCGCAATCTTGATGAGGCATTCTCCTTTCGCTGCTTTCAGGCAGCAATTCACAACCTTTGCATAGGTTGCCAGATCCAGCTTTCGCAGGCCGTCCCCGCCGATACCGGCACGTCCTAAGATCGTCTGGATTGCACAGTTCCGGACCGGATATGCCTCGCCTCGTACCTTCAGTACAAGCCGGGTGTGCTTTTCCGTATCCTTCAGGATCTCCTCCATCTCTTCGTCTCCGTTCTCCAGGTTGCCCGCCTCTTTTTCAAGCGGCACCAGCCGGAGGGCACGGATGGGCTTGCGGATCCACTCTGAAGCTTTCCCTCTTCTTGAAAGAAAATCAAGCATCTCCTCCGCCGTGGCAAATGTCTTTTCAAAACCATCTGCGTAAACCATTGTTTCATTCATTGTTTCTTCCACCTTTCTTTAAAATAATTATCCATAAACAGCCGAAGCTGATTGTGGCAGGCCACACACATACACAAAAATCCGGCAGAAACATTTTCTTCCGGATAAACGGCAACAAAAAAGGATGAGCAGAGAAACCTCTTGTTTTCTCCATTCATCCTTTTCCAATCTGGTTCTTCACCGATAAAACAAAAAAAGTGCCACACAGCCATTTCAGGCATACGGTGACACTTCACTACAAACATAAACAACTTATGCCGGGAAAAGCTCCTGCTTTTCCTCTTCATGTACGGGATTTCTCAAAATCCCAAAACATGATCCCCCGCCGGGGAACGCATAAAAAGAACTATATCAGTATAGTAGCACAGGATATAGGTGCTGTCAATCTGTTTTATACTATATATGGTATGTGATAATGACATAACTATCCTATTTTGTGGCTTTTGTTTCCTCCTCGCAGACAAACGTGATCTGTCTTGACATAAATTCCTCACAGCTTGTCAGAGTTTTTCCATGCTTCTTCAGTTCCTCACTGGCATTTTGATTACATCGTTCTTCAAAGATACATCCCTCACAGTTATTTGCCAGCGCCCTGCGGACCCATTTCAATTCTTCCTGCGTACCTATGATTTTCATTAAAAACACCTCATTAACATCATACCCTAAAACAGCGCTTCTATCACATTTTTTTGCAATCAGGTATATAGCAGTAAATTCCGGTTATATTCCGTAATATGAGCATTTATATAGTGAATAACTCTATTTTATTCCGTAATTTGCCGGAAGTAAATAGTTTAAAATCGAAGGAAGATGTAGGAAGAGAGGTGGATGACATGGAGAAAAAATTTATCGGTGACAGGATTACCGAACTGCGGATAAAAAAGAATGTATCCGAATATCAGATGAGCCTGGATCTCGGCAAAAACAAAAGTTACATCCAGTCCATTTCTTCCGGGCGCTCCCTGCCTACCATGGAGAACTTCCTGGAAATCTGCGAATATCTGGAAGTAACTCCCTGCCAGTTCTTCGATACAGCTCTTCACAATCTTCCTCTATACGAAAAAGCGGCTGACTTATTAAAGCAGCTCGACGATGAGGATATGATCGCTGTAATCAGTATACTACATCGGCTCGCTGCCAGACATAAATAATTTTCAGAGGCTGTCCACACGGACAGCTTTTTTTCTATTTTTTTACACATTCTGCATTTTCTCCGCTATTTCCCTTACAAATGGCAAAATAGAGTACCTTGAAAATTTCACACCCTCCCGGAAGAGGGATACGGGTGCCTGCAGATAGTGCAGCATGATGCGTGCCTGCAGGCTTTAAGATTGCATAGCAACGCCGAAGACGCGGCTTGGGAAGGCGCAGGAACTGGCTTCCAGGGAGATAGAGAAAAACGGTATCTTAAACATAACTATAATTTATTTTTGCAAGAGGTATCTGAACCTAAAGACCTTTTACTCAAATTCTGGTATAATAATGAACAGGTATTGAGAATGGTACTCTGTTCATGGAAAGGAGGGTTATGGTTACTGTAACGAAATCAGATTTAATTGCACTTGGATATGGTCCTTCTTTTGCTGCTGACATTATACGTGAGGCTAAAAAGTTAATGGTGGAAAAAGGACATACCTACTATCAGTCAAGAAAGCTGGACAGAGTTCCAAAAGAGGCCGTAGAAGAACTGCTCGGTATCAAACTTCCAGATGAGCAGTAATGACACACTTCTTGCAGAAATGTAAGGAGTAAACTTTATGGCAAAAGATCCAATTAAAAAAGCGGAAAACGGAACCTATTATTTCAGGGCAAACCTGGGCTATGATTCTGTAACCGGAAAGCAGATCCAGAAATACCGCAGCGGCTTTTCTACAAAAAAGGAGGCTCGTACAGAGTATTCCCGATTGGTGCTGGCGGCAGAAGAAGGACTGGCTATGGAAAAGAAACAGCCCTCGTTTAAGCAGTACATTGAGGAAATTTATCTTCCATGGTATAAAACGCAGGTCAAAGAAAGTACCTATAAAAACCGATTAAATACTATTGAAAAGCACTTTAAATTTTTTTACAGGAAAAAGGTTGCTGAAATAGAGCCGATTCATGTACAGGCATGGCAGCTGAAGCTGGCAAAAGAGTACAGTCCAAATTATGTACGGATTATCCAGGGCATGTTGTCGCTCGCTTTTGACCGTGCAATTATCCTTGGTCTTGCTTCAAAAAATCCGTCACGTATGGTCGGCAATATTAAGTCAAAAAAAGTGAAGATAGATTTCTGGACGCTGGATGAATTTCAGAAAGTCATTTCCCTTTTATACAAGGGTGACTACTATGAACATTATTTGTTCATCTGCTTCTGGCTCCTGTTCACAACAGGACTGCGGATCGGAGAGGCTGCTGCATTACAGTGGGATGACATTGATTTTGAAAGCGGAATAATCAGTGTAACCAAAACGCTGTATTACAAATCAATGACGGAATACAAATTTGTGGAACCCAAAACATCTGCCAGTGTCCGAACAGTTGTGCTTGATGATGATACTATCAGGGAATTAAAAGAGTGGAAAGAAGTACAGAAAAAAGTTTTGAAAGACTGTAACTTTGTACTAAGCTACAATGGGATTCCCACCAGCAAGCATACCCTGCCAAGAGCCCTGGAAAAGCTGGCAGGGCTTGCCGGCGTTCACCGAATTAAAATCCATGCTTTACGTCATTCTCATGTTGCACTCTTAATCAGCATGGGGGTGAATCCATTGATCATTAAAGACCGTCTCGGCCACGAAAAAATCCAGACGACTTTAGGGACCTATGGACATCTATATCCTAACAGCAACTTTGAGGTTGCTAAAATGTTAGGCGGAGTTATTAACTTCACACCTGCTACGGAAAGCGTGGCTGATTACACACACAATCAGTTCACCGCTTCTTATCACAGGCAAATGTAAAAATGCAATGATAATGCAATCCAGAGGCACCGGTGCCGGAAAAGCCCGTAAATAAAGGCTTTCTGGCCCACCGCCGACTATTCAAACTCAATCGTTCCCGGTGGCTTACTCGTCAGATCATAGAATACTCTGTTTACTCCACGCACTTCATTGATAATTCTGCTCATCACCTTATTCAGAACTTCATACGGGATCTCTGCCGCCTCTGCAGTCATGAAATCAACTGTATTCACTGCTCTCAGTGCAACGGCATAATCATAAGTTCTCTCATCACCCATAACACCAACACTTCTCATGTTCGTCAGTGCTGCGAAGTACTGACCGATCGTGCGGTCAAGTCCTGCATTGGCAATCTCCTCACGGTAGATAGCATCTGCATCCTGAACGATACGAACCTTATCGGCTGTTACTTCACCAATGATGCGGATTCCAAGTCCCGGTCCCGGGAATGGTTGACGGAATACCAACTTCTCCGGCAGTCCAAGTTCCAATCCTGCTTTGCGAACCTCGTCTTTGAAGAGGTCACGAAGCGGCTCGATGATTTCTTTGAAATCTACATAATCCGGAAGTCCTCCTACGTTGTGGTGGGACTTGATCACTGCAGATTCTCCACCGAGACCACTTTCTACAACATCCGGATAAATTGTTCCCTGTGCAAGGAAATCAACTGCACCAATCTTCTTTGCTTCTTCTTCAAAAATACGGATAAATTCTTCACCAATGATCTTACGCTTTGCTTCCGGCTCTGTAACGCCTGCAAGTTTATTATAATATCTCTCCTGTGCGTTCACACGGATAAAGTTCAGATCGAACTGTCCTTTCGGTCCGAATACAGCCTCTACCTCATCTCCCTCATCTTTGCGAAGAAGACCGTGATCTACGAATACGCAGGTAAGCTGCTTTCCGATCGCTCTGGAAAGTAATCCTGCTGCCACTGAAGAATCAACTCCGCCTGATAATGCAAGCAGTACTCTGCCGTCTCCGACTTTTTCACGGATCTCTTTAATTGTATTCTCCACAAATGCATCCATTTTCCAGTCACCAACACATTCACAGACATTTTTTACAAAATTATTGATCATCTTTGTTCCTTCAGCAGTATGGAGTACCTCTGGATGGAACTGGATTGCATACAGCTTTTCTGCTTCATTTTCGGCTGCTGCCACAGGACAGTCTGCTGTATGTGCAGAAATCTCAAATCCCGGTGCAATTTTTGAAATATAATCGAAATGACTCATCCAGCAGATTGTCTTTTCAGATACTCCCTCAAAAACTTTGGATTCCCTCTTATCAATAATAACTTCTGTCTTTCCGTATTCTCTGACATCTGCTCTCTCAACTTTTCCGCCAAGAACATGAGACATCAACTGTGCTCCATAACATAACCCAAGAACCGGAATACCAAGCTTGAACAGCTCATCTGTATAAGTCGGTGAATCCGGCTCATAGCAACTGTTCGGTCCCCCTGTCAGAATGATTCCCTTAGGATTCATTGCTTTAATCTTCTCAATATCCGTCTTGTAAGAATAAATTTCACAATATACATTACATTCTCTGACACGGCGTGCAACTAACTGGTTATACTGGCCACCGAAATCAAGAACGATCACTAACTCTTTCTTCAAGGCTCTCCTCCTGTAAAATATGATCTTATAAGATCTTCTTTTTTGTTCCGTACCCTTAATTATAGTAGAGCTTTCCCGCTTTTACAAGCATTATTTCAGTCCTTCCAAACTGTTGTCCTTCCAAACTGTACATATTTCAATCCTCCAAACTGTCATAAATTGAGCTGGCTGACACCTACGGCTCACCATTGCCCACAACACATCACTTAACAGTTCAGTGTTCTTCCTCCGGCAAATTATATCTCATGTGAACCCGACTGCAGCTTACCAGGTTTTTGCAACAAAGAAACTACGATACTCCGCACCATCTATCTCTACTGTTGCCCAGATGCAGCTTACCGGATTTTTGCAAAAAAGAAACTCCGATACTCCGCATCGTCTATCTCTACTGTTGCCCGGATGCAATTCACCGGATTTTGCAATAAAAAGAAGCAGTCCTGCATTACCAGAACCGCTTCCTCTTTTCAATCCTATTTTTTTCTATAATCAAGCTGCATATTTTTCAAGTTCTTTCTGTAATTCTTCACATTGATCCGAATACATCTGAAGTTCGATCACGTTATTAAGTCCAAGGTGCATAATGCCAAGCAATGATTTTGCATCTACCACTGCACGACCTTTTCTCATATCCATATCAAAATCATATTTTGAAACTGTATTAACAAACGCTACAATTTCCTCAGGATTTTTAAATGTAATCTGCATCTTACTCATTCTTCTCACCTCTTTATTTCCCGACTATGTAATGCATGAAACCCTTTTCATCTAAATCAGTTGGTATCATATCATATATTTCTATCTTGAAAAGGTGGAAATTCTTTAAAAAGGTGAACTATTTTAATCTATTTTATTGCATTTTTTTGCGAAATTCCGTTGGAAGCATCCCCACTTCTTCTTTAAATACCCGGCTCATATATTTGGGGTCTGAATATCCTGTTAATTCCGCAATCTGATTTAATTTTAGCTTACTGTTCAACAGCAAATCTTTGATCTTTTCTATTCTGAATTTCCGAACTGTTTCTGTAAAACTGCTCTGCGTCTCTTTCTTAAACTGCGTACTCAGATACTCTTCCGAAACGTAAAGCCTGCTGGCTGTCTCTTCCAAAGTAATTCCCTCACTATAATATTTTTTTGCCATCTCGACTGCTTTACGAACCATTGTACTGAAGGCTTCATTTCTCTGGAGATCCTCTTTTTCAAAATTAAAATAATTTAATAATTCTTCCATCGCCCGTCGGATCTGCTTCCAGCTTGTTGCCTGACCTATTTCAAGAATCAGAATAAGCACCTGGATCTCTGCTCCAAGCTCCCATTGGATCTTGTACATATTTACGATATTCAGACTGAAACGGATCAGACAATCTTTCAGTGTCTCTGGAAAGCAAAACTGCCCTTCCAGCATTTCACGCAATTCTTCAAAGCACTTTTCCAACTCTTTTTTTCTTCCTGCCAACGTACAATCTCGTGCCCGTAATTCAAGTTCTGCAGGATATCTCAAAGGAAGAAGTTCCTGTTCTTGTCCCTCTATTCCATTTTCACTGATCAGCACACCTCTTCCAAGTGTCAGATTCCACTGCCGCAATAACGGTATTTTCGTCCGATATCGCCACAGATCCATCATATGATCGATTCTTTTCCACACGCAGACTACATCTCCATTGAGATTGCTGCATAACATAGGGACAATATTTTCCTGAAAGTATTTCTCTGCCATTTCAAATTCTGCTGTCTGATATACGATCACAAATATTTCCTGCCATACTTCCAGTGGAAGAATGCAAACTCTAAATTTATTTTCCTTTTGCAGACTTCTTTTCAGCAAATGAACTGCTTCTGCTTTATTTTTTTCAAAATCTTCCCCCAACCACAAAATAAACATCCCACAGGGGTCTTCCACAGTAAATCCGTAAGTTCTGACTGTAATCTCATTTAATTTATTCTCTGGCTGATACTGCCCGTTCATACACCCGATCAGGAGATTTTCCACTGTAAAAGATGCATTCAGCCAGTACTCATTTCTCATTTTTTCACGAATCTGCATCAATGCCTTTTTTAACTGGATCGGTCGGATAGGTTTCATAATATAACCGTCCACGCTCAGTTCAATCGCCTGCTTTGCATATTGAAAGTTTTCCGTTCCGCTTAGAACTACCACTTTAAAATCAAATGCTTCCGCACGAAGTTTCTTCAACATCGACATTCCATTCATTCGTGGTAATTCTATATCCATAATCACCAGATTCGGACGTAATGCACTGATCAGCTCATAACCAGACTGTCCATTCACGGCTGTTCCCACCAGTTCATAATCGGAATCAACTTTTTGCAGGATTGACTGTATCTGCTGCAGTATTTTTTCGTCTTTCTCAATAATTACAGCCCGCACTTATCTGCCCCTTTCAAGAATCTTACTGCCTGCTTTCGTTTATCTTGTCGTCTATTTCATGGTTTCATCATTATTTGCATTATAACATATCTTCCTGCTATCAGAAAAGAAAAAGCAAAAGGACTTTGAATCCCTATATGCTCCTTTGAGATTCTGTCCTTCTGCTCTCTCTAAACTAAATTCTATTTTTCTCTCATTTATCTGCTCTCATTTACATCTGTCGCAAATGTTGATGGAGATATTTTTCTCTTGTTGCCATCCCACCTCTGATATGTCGTTCTGATTTATTCATGTCCAACACTTTTCGTGCCTCCTGTGCCAGAGAGGGATTGATTTGAAGAAGCCGTTCGGTGACGTCTTTATGTACCGTACTCTTACTTATCCTGAATTGCTTCGCAGTCTGTCTCACCGTCGCACTATTTTCTATAATATAGTCTGCGATTTCCACCGCCCGCTCCTCAATATAATCTCTCATGGAAAAGCCCCTGCATCGTTTATTTTTTACAATCTATGCAGAGGTCTGAAGATGTATGTCTGAATTGTATATTCAGACAATATCTCCTGATCATCCGCGACATATGGCAATTCATATACAGGGGGCACTTAGTTTTTCTTCCTTATCCCCCGGATCGCCAACACGATTCCCGTCCATATAATCGCCGTTCTTGCCAGCCACTCAACTTCGCCGCCAATGATATAACAGATCAGATATATGATAACTACTGCAACAATTATTTTCACAATATTATCTTTTTTCTCTTTCTCATTCTGCAGACGTTCTGACACAGCTCCGATGGTATTCTGATCTAGATTCATCTTTCTGAAAATAGCTCCAAGGACCTGAACTGCAGGATTCTCGAGCACCCGCTCTCCTCTTCCGTTGGTGATTTCTTTAAAAATTTTGGACATCCAGTTCGTATAAGTTATTCTTCTCATAAATCATATTCCTTTCTGCTGCTTCATTGCTGCCGTATTGATTCAGTCTGTATTCATTTGAGAACTGCATTTACAACTTATTTTTTTAAATAAGCTTTCAAATTTGTGTAACAAAAAATAAGAACCAGATAAGATTTCCTCATCTGATTCTTATTATCTCATTTCAGGTGTCCTTTTGTACGGACACCCGGTTTTTTAATTTAGTATCTTTTTCTTTTCAGCACGGTTACAACCGCCCCTGCTGCCAGTATCATCAGTGCAAATGCTCCTGCGATCGGTGCAGTATCTCCGGTCTTGACTGCTCCGTTAGCGGATGTGCCATTTCCTTTGCCCGATCCATTTCCATTACCTGCTGTATTTCCATTATTCTGACCATTATTGGAATTACCGTTCTGGTTATCCTTTCCATCATCAGACTTGGATTTTACAACCAGGTTGTTGATTGCATCATGAATCGCATCTGCATAAGCATCTACTTCTGCCTGCTTGGACAATGGCTGATTTCTGTCGACCTTGGCGATCGCATCTTTCAGTGTCTTCACAGTTGCGTCTGTATAAATACTCAGATCAGCCGGTACTTTTGCAAGTGCTTCATCCACTTTCGTGTAATCTGCCTTGATCATTTTCAGTGCTGCCTGTGCATTTTCAAATCTTGCTTTTGCTGCCTGGAACTCATCTGCTGATACATTTCCTGTACTGCTGTCCAGTGCCATCAGTGCATCGTAAGCTTCCTTATACTCTGTATAAGTCTCTTCTGTGTAATCTCCTGCTTCAGACTTGAACTGAATCTTATCTCTGTAAGCATCCATATCTGTTGCTCTTAATACAAGACCATCGATTGCATTGCGGATAGACTGTACTGCTTCTGCAATCTGTTCTGCTGTACCGGATGTCTTCAATGCATTCATGTTATCCGCATTTACAGTTGCTGCCAGAACTGTATAGGAATCTGTTGTATAATTAGCTGCTTCATATTTTGCTGCATCACTTAATGCTGCATTCAGTTCCACGATGCTGATAAGATTTGCTTTCGCATCCTGCATAGCACGGATATTGGCATCTGCCTTTGTCTCATCATCAATCTGGCTTTCAGCCTGTGCGATAGCTGCTTTCAGGACTGCATAGCTGTCGCTTGTGTAATTTTCCGCATTGACTTTCTTCATCTCATCAATGACTGTCTGTACTGCGGATGTATCTTTCAGTACAAGTGCTCCTTCTGCTGCCCGCAGAGCTGTCTCTGCTTCCTGTACACTTTCTGTTGTTCCATTTGCAAGAACAGCATTTGCTGCATCCAGTGCATCACTGTAATTCTTCCAGCTTGCTGCTGTATACTTCTTTTCATTTCCCTCATGCCGTTCATTGCATTCTGCGATCACGCTCTTCAGACTTCTCACATCAACTAATGCTGTAATACTGTCTGTATAAGCTGCTTTCTTTGCTGCGATCTCTGTCGGATTAACTCTTGTAGTATTATCTGCTTCGATCAGATCACTCAGAGCTTTCTTTGCATCGGTATATGCTTTGGCAGATGCTGTCGTATAATCATCTGCATTATACTCAACTCCTGCCTGAAGCTCCAGTTCAGCAAGTTCTCTTTCTACTTTTGAATACTCAAGAGCTGCTTCTTTTTCTTCAATCTGAGTCTTCAGCTTTTCTGCTGTATCCTGGGAAAGATTATCTGTATCTTCCAGTGCTGCCACAATCTTATTGAGTACAGTTTCATATGCTGTAAATGTCTTGGCTGTATAAACTTCAACCTCTCCGTCTTTCTGGCTCTTCTTCTCTGCAACTGCCCTGCGAAGTGCCTCAAGAACTGTAGCATTTGCTTTTACTTTTGCCTTACTGCATGCAGTCTTCAATGCACCTGCTGCTGTATCAACTGTATCCTGTGTAGCATACTCATTCGTTTTCAGTTCTTCAGCAACTGCTTTCGCTTTATCTACTGCTGCTTTAGAATCTGTTGTCCAGTTTGCTGCATCACTGCTTCCTGTTGCCGCAATCGCCTCATCCAGCTTTGTCTTGTCAACTGTAGCTGCTGCCTTACTGCTTGTCTTGATCATTGAAATTTCCGGAATATTTTCACCCCAGGTTACTGTTACATCCAAAATTCTTTTATCTGAAGCTACAGCAAATTCATTGATTGCCTGGCTCAGTTTACCAAGTGTAACTCTCTGGATATTACTTCCATCTTCATTTGCAATTCTTGCAGTTACAACTGCATCAGATGCTGCTCCATTCTGGATCATACGGATCGTTCTCTTTGCCTCCAGATCAGAAATGCGATAAGTAAATGATCCATTTGCTTCTGACGGCTTGTATACCGTACGGTAATCTTCTTCAAATACATTGGAAGGTACTTTTCCTTTTTCTTCGATCACGATCGATACGATATCTCGATTTGACTCTGTAGAGATATAGGCTCCACCATTGATCTGGATCTCATAGAAATCAACCCATCTGTAACTGTATGTCTTAAGCGGTACAACTCTTAAGTAACGTCCGCTTACATTCAGCCCTGTCTGCTCTGCATACATATTTCCAGGATTCTCACTGTCATGTGTCAGAGCTGCATAATCTTTTGCTGTATCTGTATTGGCTGTATTCTCGAAAGAATTATTTCCTACAGTCAGCACTGTTGTCCAGTTTGCTGCATCAGGATCATTTGCTACTTCAAATTTTGCATAACGCAGGAAATCAAGGCTTGTCTCTTTTACATAGTAACGGATGGACTTGAAGTCGATCGTCTGTCCAAGGTCAAACACGATCTTCTTTCCGCTATCCTGCACACCTGTGATCGTTCCATATGTTGTAAGGTCTCCGTCAAAAACATTATTGACGTTTCCACTTCCACGCATATCACGGCTTGCATCGTTCTGTGCAAAATCACTGGTTACTGTCTTTTCACCAATAAATTCATACGTTACTGTGAAAGCATCCCAGCTTACATCCACTGCTGCATTTGTATCATTATAAAGTCTGATATAACGTGCATCGGCTGCCTGGGACGGATCTGTTACCTCTGTCCACTCTACCCCATTCATAGAAGTCTGTAACTTCAGTGAAGTTCCTGTCGGACTGGTAATTCCTGTCACCGCCTTGATATGTCCAAGATCGATTCCGATATACCTTCTGGCTCCTACGCTTAAGGATGCTGCATTCAGTGATACAGTTCCTTCTGCTGCTGTTCCAAGGACCTCACAGTTCTCGATATTTGTAAATACGTTATCTTTTGTTCCTGTATTATTTACTCTTTCTGTTACCGTAAATTCTGAGAATCTCGCCCAAGTCTGTCGATATTCCAGATTGCGGATACGGATATACTGTGCAGAAAGTCCGTTTAATTCAATATCCAGTACATCAGTTCCTGAAGTTGTTCCTGTATGGGATTCATATCCCGGAACGGCTGTCCAGCTCGTTCCATTTACAGATGTCTCAACTGTATATTTTACAAACTTATCACCATTGGACGGTGATCCTACTGCGATATGTACACTTTCCAATGTTGCAACCTTTCCAAGATTGTATCCAAGGAAATCATCTACATTTACAGCATCACCAGTACCTGTATTAAACCAGATAAATGTACTGTCATTTCCGTCACGAAGGAGTGATTCTGATCCCTGGTAAACACTCCAGCGATCCGGCTTCATTAATGTATAACTGAGTTCGCTGTCGTCTCCGTCATCTGTATTCTCATCTTTGTTGATCGTGATCTCATTAACCTGCAGCCATGCATCTGCTGCATTGTCTGCTGTTGCGATCAGGCGGATACCCATTGCTTCAAAATCTTTCGGAAGATTTTCTTTTGCAACACTTACTTCCTGGTTCTGGTTTCTGACACCTGCAAAACTATTGTTCATGCCTGTAAGCTCCAGATCTTTCCAGGTCTTTCCATCGGTTGTGTACTGCAGCTTTGCCTGATCCATATGATCTTTTCCTGCTCCAAGAAGGAACCGGATATCATTGATCTTGATTGCCTTACTGTAACTTACTCCGATATAGGTACCTGTTGTAATCTTATTCGGTGTCTTATAAATCGCACTTGTGCTGTCATCTCCGTCAAATAAGTTATCCGCAGAGCCTGTCGGTGTGTCTGTACGGCTTGTGATGTATTTACGGATCACTTTGTCCGGATTCAGGGCAAGTTCTGCTTTGCCTGATACATATTCAGCCAGTTTTTTAATAAACGGAACAATATGCTGTACTCCAACTTCTGCGACTTCCTGATAATTTACATACAGGAAATCATGCGTCTTGGACTGTGCGAATGCCGTTTCTCCTTCTGTATTGTATTCCACAACTGCGGATACATCTCCGTTCAGAGAACTCTTTACTCCATTCAGGTATGCAATCGCTGCATCTGTTGTATCTTTCCAACAATCCAGCCAGTAAACAATCTGATTTCTGATTGCCTCATTACCTGATTCTTTATACAATGCTGCTGCATCCTGAAGTGTCTGGAATTCCTGGATCAGATCATCCACATCTGCTTCTGTGACCGTTTCCGTTTCCAGTTTATCTTTAAATGCGTTGAGTTTTTCCTTCAGTTCTACTGACTCCTGAAGCTCAGTTACACGGCTGTCCATATTCTGATTGATCATATGCTTGGACAACTCTCTGAGTGCATCACTTGCTTCTGTCTCTACTGCCGAATTATGATCTACAAATGAAAATGCGTCTTCCCATGTCTGATCTGCATCGGCATCTGTATCCCAGATATTCCATGCATAGGATGCATTTGCAAAAATAGCTACTTTACTTGGCTCTGACTGCTGCATCGGGTTCAGCATGATTCCCTGAATCTTAGACGCATCAACACCACCATGAAGGAATGTGCTGTTACCACCCATGATCAGATGCTTATGTGAGTTATCTGAACAAGGCCAGTTGATCCACATGAAAGGACCTCTTCCTACATTATTTGTAAATGTAGTAGTAAAATTATTTGTAACCTCACCCCAGACACGTCCACCGGTCATAACGATCTGTACATTTTCCGGTACACTCTTCAGGGTCTGAAGTTCACTGGAACTTCCATTTCCCATATAATCATACGGAACGAACGGAAGTGTCATCTTCATATCAGGGTATTCCTGCTTCACCTCTGCCAGCCAGGTACTCATATCGTTCAGAAGTCTTACTTCATTTGCTGCTCCCGGATTTACAAAGTCATCCGCAAGAATCGCAATCTGACGTACTCCTGCATCAATTACCTGCTTAAACTTTGCTTTCAATTTTGCAAGATCTTCATTATAGTGTGCATCTGTATCAAAGCGGAAGTTATTTCCACTCGGAAATGGATGCAGGGCATACACAAATCTGCACTTGGAAGCATTTCCAGCTTCTGCAAGTGGTCTGATCTTACTCTCTAACTCTTCATCTGTATAGAGTTCATCCCAGTTTGCTCTGTGTTTCGGATCATCCTTTGGTGCATAGAAATAAGCATTTAACTTATAGTATCCCCCCCATGTCATCAGATTCACACGATCCTCTGTAGACCATGGATTTCCATAATATCCTTCAATAAATCCACGGCTTACAACATCTGCATAATCTTCAATCGTAAAATTTCTGATCGACAGGCTCTCTGTCTGTGCAAGTACATGATACAGTGTCGTCAGTCCATAAAAACTTGCATCTGTATCTTTTCCCAATACAGCAATCGTATTGTTGTCACTTTTCAGGAAATAGGAATCGGTATGATCAAATAATGAAGTATCTACAGCATATTCATCTACGATCTGATCATCTACTGTTCCGTCCGATCCGTAAACTCCTACATAAATGTTCGTTGCACCACTCTTTTCTGCATCTGATTCTGTCACATTCAGACCTTTCAGTTCTGCAGTCTCTTCAAGTCGTGCTTTTGTTGCATCGTCAATATCCTCATCATAAATGACATTGACATTCTTTTTCAGGATGTAGCTTCCATCCTGATACGTCATTTCCTGAGGATTCGGATAAAGCTTATATGTAACTTCTTCCGCTTCCCCAGCCTTTGCCGGTATTGCAGTCATCGGCAGAACCATTGCCACCGCCAGCACTGCTGCAAGTACCTTTTGGACTCTTCTTCCTTTCATGCTTTTTCCTCCCTTGCAAAATTTAATTTTATTTAACTATCAAATAAAATCACGCAAGTATACAAATCTATTATAACATTACAAGATTTTTTTTCCTTGTCATTACCGTTACTATTCTTCCTTATTTTTGTCTAATATGGAACTAAAATCACCGGATTTTCAGATACTTCTCTTTAAAATCCGGTGGTTTTCTCCATCTTGAAACTATTCTTTTAATATTCAAATACAGCAACGCCATAAGCAGGGAGCGGATATGCAAAAGAATATTTCTGACCGTCGCACTCTTTCTTCACCGGCTTATAGATCTCGGTTCTCTTTTCTCCAGAACCTCCATACTCTTTCTCGTCGCTGTTCAGTACCAGCTTACACTGCCTCTTCGTCGGCACTCCAACCCGGTAATCTTCTCTTGCTACCGGAGTAAAGTTGCACACAAATAAAAGATTCTTTTTCTTTCCCTTTGAATGTCTGACAAAACTGAAGATACTTCTGAAAATATCATCTTTATTGATCCATTCAAATCCGGCCGGATCATTATCCAGCTCATACAGTGCAGGATGCTTCTTATATAAATGCAGAAGATCTCTGTACCAGTTCTGGATCTGCTGATGTGGTTCTTCTGAAAGAAGGAACCAGTCCAGTTCTCTCTCCTCGCTCCACTCACGCAGTTGTGCAAACTCCTGTCCCATAAAAAGAAGCTTCTTTCCCGGATGTCCTGTCATAAATGCATATGCTGCCTTGAGATTGGCATATTTGTCAAAGCCTTCTCCCGGCATCTTATTCAGCATGGAGCATTTCAGATGAACGACTTCATCATGCGAAAGAACAAGGATATAGTTCTCCGAATATGCATACTCCATGGAAAATGTCATCATATGATGTGCATTTTTCCTGAAATACGGATCCAGCTTCATATACTCTGTAAAATCATGCATCCATCCCATATTCCACTTCAGGCTGAATCCCAGTCCGTCATCCTCCGGGTTTCCTGTAACCTTTGGCCATGCAGTGGATTCTTCTGCGATCATCATCGTCCCCGGATTTCTTCCAAGTACAACAGAATTAAGATGCTTGAAAAACTCAATCGCCTCAAGATTCTGATTTCCACCATACTTGTTTGGGACCCACTGTCCGTCCTGCTTTCCATAATCAAGATAAAGCATGGATGCCACTGCATCGACACGCAGTCCGTCCACATGGAAATGCTCGATCCAGAACAATGCATTTGCAATCAGGAAATTCCGTACCTGCGGCTTTTCATAATCAAAGATCTTCGTTCCCCAGTCAGGATGCTCTCCCTTTCTCGGATCTGCATACTCAAAAGTCGGTGTTCCGTCAAAATCAGCCAGTCCGTGAGCATCCTTCGGGAAATGTGCCGGAACCCAGTCAAGAATCACACCAATCCTATTCCGGTGCAGATAATTGATCATATAAGCAAAATCTTCCGGTGTTCCATATCTGGAAGTCGGTGCATAATAACCGGTTACCTGATATCCCCATGAGCCATCAAATGGATGCTCCGCGATTCCCATCAGTTCTACATGCGTATACCCCATCTTTTTCACATATTTTGTAATCGCTTCTGCAAATTCACGATAAGTATAAAATCCCTCATCTTCCCTTCCCGGATGCCTCATCCAGGAACCCATATGCACTTCATAGATGGATAACGGATTTTCTTTATTATCCCATTTTTTTCTGCTTTCCATCCAACGGTCATCCGTCCATTTTAAATGAGAAACGTCCGTAATCCTGGAAGCAGTTCCCGGCCGAAGCTCTGCATAATTGGCAAATGGATCTGCCTTATAGATCAGCTCTCCGCTCTCTGTCTCAATACAGTATTTGTACATCTGTCCGTCTTTCGCTTCCGGTACAAAAACTGTATAGATTCCTAATGGCTCCTGCCGCTCCATCCTGTCCGCTGCAGCATCCCATCCATTAAACTCTCCGATCACTGAAACACTCTTTGCATGTGGAGCCCATACTGCAAAGTAAACACCCTTTTTGCCTGCTGTCACTTCATGTGCACCAAACTTCTTATAAATCTCATAATGATTCCCCTGCCCGAAAAGGTAGTGATCCAATTCTCCTATCTCATAAGGCTGCAGTTTTTTCACTGCCTTCTTCTTTGTAACCATAAATCCACCTCACTGCTCGAATTCTTTCATTGCTTGGGATTTTGCTCCCAACATCATAGCATCATTATACTTGATGTACCTGAAAAAAGAAAGTGAAAACATATTTTTGCACAAAAATAGACAGCCTTTCATAAGACTGTCTATTAATTCTGACTAAATTTTGTCGTTAAATGTTGAAATCTCGTTCGGAAAGAATAATTCTGTCCGATGAATCTGTATTTCTTCCGAATACTCTCTTCACCAGCTTCTTGGCTGAAGCTTTCTGTGAATGTGCGATTGCCTTATCCATTACTTCTTTTACTTCCGCAACAGTTACTGAATGATCTTCTCTCTGAAGAGAATCAATGCAACTGTAAAGAGCAAGAATACCCATTTCATCAATCTTGTAACCGTTCTCCTGGGCATAAGTCTGACCAAATGTTACAAGCTCATCATTAATGAAGATCGGCACTTCCAGACGGGAAGTAAACTTTCTCCTGAACTCACGGTTGGAGGAAAGCAGACGATCTAACGGCTTTCTCTGTTCCTCAAGCACGATCAGGAGTTCTCCTGTATCACGCTCCATTGCCCTGTTCAGCTTGGCGACTGTCTTTTCATTCATCTTTCCTGCTTTTTCAATGATCAAAGCACCACCGTATAATTTATCGAAAATATCTCCGATCTTTTTCTTATTCAGGGACTCTCCTGTCACGATTGCTACCTTACCCTGACGGATCTCTCTCTGCTTCTGGATTGCTTTAACTACATCTACTGCAAGAACAGTCTTGCCATTTCCTTTATCTCCAATAATCAGGAGATTTCCTGTCTTCGACGTTCCCTTCCGGTTTGTACAGTTCTTATCCTGCTCCAGAACATCTACTAACTGTTCGCTCATGCCACGCACAGGAACAAAATAAGAGAATAATTTCTTCTGTTCTTCTGTCAGGCCGGCTCTTGTACCGATTCCGCTCTGAGTTTCCAGATCATATCTTCCATGTACTACAAATCCTGTATCCATGGATAATGCATCTGAAATTTCATCCAGTGGCAACGGAGAAGTCTTACCTGTAGCGATCAGCTTTGCAGTTTCCTTTCTGCTCAATGGTGTCGTAGCCGACATGATATCAATTCCATCATCTTCGTCCGGAATCTCCCGATCATCCGGCTCTTCACTGTGCTTCGGATCTACCTTGAATTCATCTTCAAAATCAGGTGCATCTTCCTCGTCCGGTTCTTCGTCCGGTTCTTCTTCGTCTTCATAGTAGAATTCCTCATCATCTGCTAACTCATCATCATCCGATTCTTCATAATAAGCTTCATCGTCATCTTCATATTCGTCATCATAGATTTCATCTTCATACTCATCTTCATCATAGGATGTATATTCATCTTCTGAATCGTCGTCTTCGTAAGATTCATACTCATCTTCTTCTGAATCGTCATCTTCGTAAGATTCATACTCATCCTCTTCTGAATCGTCATCTTCGTAAGATTCATACTCATCTTCTTCTGAATCGTCGTCTTCATAGGACTCGTACTCATCCTCTTCATCCTCTGACTCTAAGAAGTCTTCATCTTCAAATAAATCTTCGTCTTCCTCCGGCAGATCATCTAAACGGAGAGATTCTGTCACTTCTCCCATATTTTCATGCGGTTCTTCCGGTGCTTTTTCTATCTCTTTTTCTTCTGGCAAAGACTCCTCTGCCGGAACTGCACCTTCAATTTCATCAATCAGCCGCTGAATATCAGGAGACAGGATTGGAGTATCTTCCGTAACCTCGTCTTCCGGCTCTTCTTCGTATATTTCCTCAGCATCCGCCTCAACGACATCTTCTGCTGATTCTTCAATCGGCTCTTCCTCGGCATCTTCTAATATATCTTCTGCTTCGTCTTCGTCCGGTTCTTCCTCGTACGTTTCTTCTACCGACTCATCATATACTTCTTCCTCGGCATCCTCAAGCAACGCCTCTGCTTCTTCCGAATCCCAGTCAGATAAAATCTCTTCAAAACTCAGCTCCTCTGCATCCGCTTCTTCAAAGGATTCTGTATCATCTTCCCAATCCTCAGCAGGTGAATCCTCCAGGAAGTCTTCCGCTTCTTCCATATCGAAGATCTCTTCTTCCGGTTCAGCCGGTTCTGCATCAGCAATTTTTTGCAGTTCTTCTTCTATTGTCCCTGTCTGTGTTTCTTCAATCGGCTCTGCCTCTTCGACTTCTTCCGCCTCTTCTTCAACCGGTTCTGCCTCTTCGACTTCTTCCGCCTCTTCTTCAACCGGCTCTGCCTCTTCGACTTCTTCCGCCTCTTCTTCAACCGGCTCTGCCTCTTCAACTTCTTCCGGCAGCTCTTCTGCCACCAGATCTTCAAGATCCAGCTCTTCTGCGTCATCTTCCGTAATATCTGTTGTGATTTCTACAGGGATCCGCTCTGTCTTATCTGCCGCTTCTTCTGATACTTCTCCAGGAATAAGTTCCTTCATTCCGATTGGCACATCACCTGTATGCTTTTCCTGTGAAATCTGATTTACCATATCAAGATCCACGACCGACTCAATATCACCGATCGCACTCTCAAGATCAGAAATATCCGGCTCTTCATCCTCTGCCGCAGATACTTCCGGCTTGCGATGCAGTAACTGCTCCAATGCCTCATCCAGCCGCATTGTATCACCGATCTTTTTCTTTTCCGGCTTACGGACTGGTTTCTCTGAACTTTCTTCTTTTCCTGTATCCTGCTGTCCAATACTCTCAGGAATATCCTCAACCGGCTCTTCTGAAACAGCCTCCGAATGCTCCGTTGCTGCTTCATCCAAATGATCTTCCGGCTCTTCATTTTCTGCAACATACGTCTCAAGATCCGGAATCTCTTCCGTCTCACCGCCATTTTTTTCAAATCTGCGATTATACTTTTCCTGCTGCGAAGGTGTCAGTGGCTTATACTGCATCTTCAATTCCATTGCTTTATATACATATTTGCCTTCACTGAACCACAGGATCAGATCATCACATTCTTCCAGACATTCTGCCGTCATACCTGCTTCCTGATAAAGCTTTGCAAGTTCAAATGCCCATTCTTCAATATATTCTGCCTTCTTAAACTCTTCCAGTGCTTCAATCTGCTGCTCTAACGGAGCCCGCTGTGCCCGTAAGATCTGGTATCTCAGAATATGTCTGTTCGGATCTTTTGGTGCTAACTGCACAAACTCATCATAAAAATCTATTGCTTCATCTACATTCCCCGTCTTCAGTGCAAGAGAACTCAGACGATACAATACCTTCCGGCTTCCTTCTGCCCGATGATAAGCAATCTGCAAAATATCATAGCTTTTCTGATATTCACCGGTCTTTTCATAAATATCACTTACATTCGCAAGCATCATGGCATTGCGAACCCTTCTCCAGTCAATGGAGTCAGCAATCTCTTTTGCTTCCCCGTATTCTTCATTTTGCATAAGCTCTATCATTCGCTCTGACAGTTGCTTATATTCATATTTGTCCACCGCATTCACCTCATTATATTAATGTTTATTCGGTAACTCAAGATCTCTTCATGTCAATTTAACATAAGGCGATACTCTTTCATTAGTGTACCATACCATCTTCCCAATGTCAAAAAAATGCACCTCCAACTACCCTTGAAGATGCATTTTTTATAATATTTAATTTTCTCATTATTTTTATTTTATATTTTGGATCGAAGGTAAATCCTGATACGATTCCTGTAAGACCATTTTTCTTTTACAGCTACTGTTCCATGTTCCTTTACACATCGTTCAGTTCTGTATGTGGTAACTTTATTCAATATATCTGCAACTGCTTTATCTTTTTATTATGAATCTGGTCTTGTATTCTCTCCGTTCCATTTATTTTCATTCTTAATTTTTACCAGATCTGCGAATTAACTTTTGCTCAGGTCTCTTTCTTCACAGGAACCTGCAATCGCCGTACCACTGACATATTGATGAAATTCTGAAACTATACTGTCCATTGGTCCAACCTCCTGTTATCCGTTATTTTTAATCTAATCAGGCATCCGCTTCTTGTACCTTCTTAGTTAAATATCTTTTTTTGATGGTTTTATCTTAACACCCGGGCTTCTATTTGTCAATATATTTATCTGTTTTTTTCGTATTTTTTATTTATTTTTGTTTTTATATATAATTGTTTGAATTTTCAGTTAATTCGTTCTTGCATATCTACGCCTTAATCCTCTGCTGTCAGCTTTTCTTTTACTTTCAAAATTCTTCTGACCGATTCATCAATTCTTTCTTCTGTTAAAGTTCCATTCTGAACAGCCTCTAAAATTCCCTGATATGCCTCCTGAAAATTTTCCGGCATCAAAAGCATATCCCCACCAGCCTCTATAACTTTAACCGAGACCTCTGCCGAAGAATAATGCTGTGAAATTGCCCCCATATTCAATGCATCCGTAATTACAATTCCATCAAATCCCATTTTTTCTCTTAATACATCCGTAATCATAATTTTAGACAGGGAAGAAGGCGTATTGTCTCCTGTCACATTCGGTACTGAAATATGCCCTGCCATAATAATGGCAATATGATTTTCAATGGCATTCTGAAAAGGAACCAGTTCCTGCTGCTCCAGTTCTTCCAACGACTTGTCTGTATAAGCATATCCCTCATGTGTATCTCCGGCTGTTGCCCCATGCCCCGGGAAATGCTTGATTACTCCATACACATTTTCCTCATGCAGCCCATCCAGTACTTTTTGCGACAACGCAGCAACTTTTGCACTGTCATTTCCGAATGATCTTTTTTTAACAACTGTATTTTCCGGGTTAGTAAGAACATCCCCTACCGGTGCATAATCCAGATTGAAACCTAATTCTGCCAGATAATTGCCAATCGTCTGTCCTATTTCGTAAGCTCTTTCCTCATCTGTAACTTCGCACATATCTTCAACAACAGAAACATTCGAGATTCCGCTGCCTGCAACTCTTGCTACAGTTCCACCTTCTTCATCTACACTCAGAAAAATCGGGATTCCACTCTGCTCTGTACTGTACGACTGCGTAGTGTGAAGCATATCTGATAATTGTTGTCTGTCCTCGATATTCCCTGCAAAATAAATCATGCCACCAACCGGATACTGTTCCAGGCATCTTTTTGTCGTGTCTCCCGCTGCCATTACCTTTCCCATTCCGGTCAATGCTTCCGGCGTAATGATAAATAACTGAGCCACTTTTTCTTCCAATGTCATCCCGGAAATTTTTTCTTCTACCCAGTCAGGCTTCTTCTGTTCCTTTTTATCGGTTGTAGTCTGCTCCACTTTTTCCGTCTTCCCAGCGTATTTTCCGGTTGGGGAAGATTCTTTCATATTCACAAATTTAATACACAATATTAATAGAAAGGCTGCAGCCAGCAGAAAACTTCCGCCGACCACAGCAATAATTTTTTTACTCTTCATATTTAATTCCTGAAATCAACAAATTTCCGCACCTGCAGGCATCTCTTTCTCCGGTGTCATCAGTGCAAGATTTCCATCTGCATCTTCAGCACAGAGCAACATTCCCTCTGAAAGAACTCCGGCAAGCTTCGCAGGTTTCAGGTTGACGAGAACCATAACCTTCTTTCCTACCATCTCTTCCGGCGTATAATATGCCTTAATTCCTGATACGATCTGCTTTACCTGACTTCCGATCTTTACCTGGGAGCATAAAAGTTTTTTCGACTTTTTGACTGCTTCGCAGGCGATGATCTCTCCTACCTGGAACTGCATTGCACCAAACTGCTCGAATGTGATCTCTTCTTTTGGCTCAAGATCAATGACTGCTTCTTCTTTCTTTTCTTCTTTTTTCGGATGAAGTTCCTCTACTTTTTTCAGAATTTCTTCCAGATCCATTCTCTGGAACAGAATTTCCGGTTTTTCTGTCACATGACCATTTCCAAGCTGCTCAAGGATCTTTTTGCTTGTAGATGGCATATATGGCTCAAGAAGTCTTGCACCCTCTGAAATACCCTGGATCAGATTCCATAATACAGTAGACAGACGATCTTTCTTTGACTCATCTTTTCCAAGTACCCATGGTGTAGTCTCATCAATATATTTGTTGCAGCGTTTAAACAGATTGAAGATTTCTGTGATCGCATCTGCCACACGCAGATCTTTCATCTTTTCAGCTACTGCCTTTGCAGTATTCTCTACGACTGCCTTCAGGTCAGCATCCACTTCTTCTGCCACGCCTGTATCTGTCACTGTTCCGCCAAAATACTTATTTGTCATGGAAATTGTACGGTTTACAAGGTTTCCAAGCGTATTGGCAAGATCTGAGTTCAGACGCTCTACCATCAGCTCCCAGGAAATCACTCCATCGTTCTCAAACGGCATCTCATGGAGTACAAAGTAACGAACCGCATCCACTCCAAAGAAATCAACCAGCTCATCCGCATAAAGCACATTTCCTTTAGACTTGCTCATCTTTCCGTCTCCCTGAAGCAGCCACGGATGTCCAAATACCTGCTTTGGAAGTGGAAGATCCAGTGCCATCAGGAAGATTGGCCAGTAGATCGTATGGAAACGGATGATATCTTTTCCGATCAGATGAAGGTCTGCAGGCCAGAGTTTGTTAAACTGCTCAGTACTATTTCCCTCTGCATCATATCCGATTCCTGTAATATAGTTTGTCAGAGCATCCAGCCATACATACACAACATGCTTTGGATCAAAATCAACCGGGATTCCCCACTTAAATGATGTTCTTGATACACACAGATCCTGCAGTCCCGGGAGAAGGAAGTTATTCATCATCTCATTCTTACGGGATACCGGCTGGATAAACTCCGGATGCGTATTGATATGCTCGATCAGACGATCCGCATATTTGCTCATTTTAAAGAAATACGCCTCTTCCTTTGCCGGCTGCACCGGACGTCCACAATCCGGACATTTTCCGTCTACGAGCTGGGACTCTGTAAAGAATGACTCACATGGAGTACAATACATTCCCTCATAGTGTCCTTTATAAATATCTCCTTTATCATAAAGTTTCTTAAAGATCTTCTTTACCTGCTTTTCATGATCCTCATCTGTTGTACGGATAAACTTGTCATAAGAAGTATCCATCAGATCCCAGATTCTCTTGATCTCTCCTGATACCTTATCAACAAATTCCTTTGGTGTAATTCCTGCTTCTTCTGCCTTCAGCTCGATCTTCTGACCATGCTCATCTGTTCCCGTCTGGAAAAATACGTCATATCCCTGACTTCTCTTATAACGTGCGATCGCATCTGCCAGTACGATCTCATAAGTATTACCAATATGCGGCTTGCCGGATGTATAGGCAATCGCTGTTGTAATATAATATTTTGGTTTTTCTGACATAATTGTCTGCCTCCTTTTAAAAAAAATACCGTCTCCCTGAAGACTTTCATCCTCAAGAAGACGGTTCTGTTTCACCGCGTTACCACTTCTCTTCGTTCCCACTTCACAGTGAAAACCTCCGTGAGTGACCTGCATCCCTCTGCTGCCACTCCTACGCTGTAAAGGGCGAACCCTTTGCAGACTTACCTGAAAGCTCATCTGCACTGCTCAGGAGCCATCTTCCCCTGCCTCCTGTTCATCCCCTCTCAGCCAACAGAACTTTCTTAAGTTCTCCCGGGGATCTCTCTGTAAAACGGTAATCAGGCTACTCTCTCCATCCTTGCTTTTCTACGCTATTCTGCTTTTCGCAATCCTTAGAAAGCGTAGCACACCGCCTCAAAAATGTCAATTCAATCTTTTTGCTTTCTCTTCTTTCTACTGCTTTTTCACTCTCGGGAACCGGATATTTACCCGGAACAAATCTCCATCCAGATACAGGTTGAAAGTTCCGCCCTGCATCGTTGTCAGGCTCTGTGCGATCGACAGTCCAAGTCCGCTTCCTTCAGAACTTCTTGAAAGATCTCCACGGATAAACCGTTCGGTCAGTTCATCTGCCGAAATGTTCAACTGATGTTCAGAAACATTTTTCAAAGACAGATCCACCGTATCTTCTTCCAGCTTCAGATCCGCGTATACCCTTGTTCCCGGCATGGCATACTTGGCTGCATTTCCGAAAATATTCTCCAGAACTCTCCACATTCTTCGCCCGTCTACATGAACAACCGCAGGTTCTGCCGGCAGATTGACGATCATTTTCAGATTCCTTGCCTCAAACTTCTCAGCCATCTCACCTTCCGTCTGCTGGATCATCTCCACAAGATCTACATCCATATACTCCAGAGAAATATTCCCACTGCTTACCTTGGATGCCTCAACAACGTCTTCCGTCAGTGTCTTCAGCCTCTGTGCTTTCGCCTCCAGTATATCCAGATAGCCCTGGATCTTTGGATCTGCAATATCCGACTGCTTCAGGATCGCTACATAATTAATGATCGAAGTCAACGGTGTCTTGATATCATGTGATACATTCGTGATCAGATCCGTCTTAAGACGCTCATTTTTCATTGCCTCTTCTACGGCCATATGGAATCCGTTGGCAATTCCATTGATCATCTCTGCCAGCTTTAAGTTCTCACCTCTTAAGCCTTGCAGCGGGATCTGATATTCCATATTTCCCAATGCAATTTCTTCAATACCTTTTTTCAGTTTCTCCTTGAGTAATAAACCGTTCAGGACAACATAAAATACACCCACGTCTGCCAGTAACACCAGAAGCATTGTAACCCCATTCCTGAACAGCACTGCAATTCCCTGTACAAGGAAAAATCCACATAACAGAAGCACTGTCTTTGTCGTCTTCTTCCGGTTATCATATATTTTATAGATGAACCGCACAATCACTCTCAACAGACTGTTCTTCCACAGGTTTCGTCCCTTGATCCGCTTGATCAGACTCACGTATCCCATAAAGAAGCAGCCCAGTGTAAATACTCCATAAAAATAAATTTCTGCCAGCTCTGCAATACTCAATGACGGAAGATATAAACTTGCTGACATATATGCTGAAGAAACATCCATTCCACGAGCATAATAATACTCAAAATAAGTACCTCCATCCTTCAGATAAGTCGGAATATCATTGATCATCGTATAGATATTTCCATTCCAAAAATGAATCCCGATATAAGAACCAACGATCCATATCAGTACGATCAGCACCGCTGCAATCTCTGTCTTCCAATGATCAAAACCGTTCAGGTGCAGTTCTTCATCTTCCGCAGTTCTTCCTGCCTCCAGTGTCAGCCAGATTGTTGCCCCAAGGAACAGGATAATGCTCAGAACCAACAGCCATGTTGTTCCTTTAAAATACGGGATATTATTATCATAAGCTACCTTATTCTGATAAAACTGATCCTGGATCGTATAAGTTGTATCCACCGCAACCGCAAATACGCTGTTCCATTTCTTTTCACTGCTGTAACTGCGGAGTTTTTCCCATTTATCCGATTTCGATACATTCATATTACTGTTAAAATCTTTTAGCTTTGGATAAATGACCATATATTTAACATCTTTCTCCGAGATCAGATTCTGGACATTTTTCTCCAGCTCTGCATAGTTCTCGTAAGAAGTCTTATTCGTCACTACCTTTTTCGTGTCATTATTCGCATAAATGTAAGTAAAGTTTGTATTGCCTTCCTCTAAATGTTCAAATCCCATCTGATAATTCTGATAATCTGAGTAAATATTCCCCAAAGTATACGCAAGATCATCATAAATGACGGACAGTTTGCCATTCAGACGCGGACTGTTATTCACTACCTGCAAAAGGTTTTCTGCTCCCTGCGGTGCATATTTTTCGATTAATGCACTTCCAAAATTCCAGCAGTCTGTGTACAGGATATTTCCTTCCATGTCCACAATATCAAAATTATAAAAGCCTGAAGATGTATACTTACCGTTCTGAAGTTCCTGCAGAAATCCGTCAACATCACTCCCATCCTGCATGATAATATCAAATACTCCCGACTCTACCCGTGTCATGAAATCACTCGTATAGTAATACTCATATGTCCCTTCAGGCTTCTGACATACGATCACACTGTTCTTCGCATAATTATCGCTCTCTGCACTGTCAAAATCTTCTCCCCAGTTGATCAGTTCCTCCAGTGAATACGCAATACCCGAAACATTTTCTCCGTTGGCAGTATCATTCTTGCTGTACTCCATTACGTCGATCTCTTTGTTCCGGTTCATCATCCCATCTGTCTCAAAAAGATTTTCCAGCCGGATCTGCGTAAGGACATCATCCATGTAATTTTCAACCATGTAATTAAATTCCTGCGATTCCTCAAATGGCTGTTGGCTCATCGTCCATAAGGACGGCAGATCTGTGCTTCCTGCAAGATTCATAAGAGACAACAGATTCGTTATCAGCATTGCACCGCTGAGAATCGCCACAATAAGAACGATCGCCTTTACACCTGTCTTTCTGTACCACTTATTCATATTTCGTCCTTTCAGCCTTTATCAATTTTATAGCCTACGCCCCATACTACTTTCAGATATCTTGGATCTTTCGGATTGATCTCGATTTTTTCACGAATATGGCGGATATGGACCGCAACTGTATTATCCGCACCAATCGCCTCTTCATTCCAAATCGACTCATAAATCTGATTAATAGAAAAAACCCGTCCCTGATTTTTCAGTAATAACAAGAGAATATTATATTCAATCGGCGTAAGCTTCACTAACTCTCCGTCCACCGTCACTTCTTTCAGATCATCATTGATCCTGAGTCCGCCAACTTCATACACTTTTTCCTTTTGTTCCTGGGATGTTCCACCAAGCTCATTATAGCGACGCAGTTGAGACTTGACCCTTGCTACCAGTTCTAACGGATTGAACGGCTTTGTGACATAATCATCCGCCCCGATATTCAGTCCGAGTATCTTATCTGAATCTTCTGACTTTGCAGAAAGAATAATGATCGGTACACTGTTCGTCTCCCTGATCTTCAGAGTTGCCCTGATTCCATCCAGCTTTGGCATCATCACATCAAGGATCAGAAGATTTACTTTCTCTTTCTCCAGAATATTCAATGCCTCAACTCCATCATATGCCTTCAGGATATGATATCCCTCCTGGGACAGATAAATATCTATTGCCTCTACAATTTCTTTATCATCATCACAAACTAATATATTATACATTTCAATCACCTCCCTTTTAGTATACATGATATCGGTCATTTTTTAAAACCAGAGTGTCAAAATCTTAGAATTTTATTAAAAAAGAAAAGTCCGCTGGATTTTCATCCAACAGACTCTTCTCTCTTAAACTTTCATATGGAAAACCGCTTATCTTCTTTTCCTTCTGAAGACAACCGTTCCGGCTGCCAGCGAACCACCAAGCATGAATACAAATACTGCCATATTTGTGCTGTCGCCTGTCTTGGCTGCTGCATTTTGCTTCTTATTTGTTGTTCCGGCATTATGATTCTGATCCTTAGTCGGATTATTTACACCGGCATTTCCGTTATTGCCATTATTACCGTTGTCTCCGGCATTTCCGTTATTGCCATTATTACCGTTGTCTCCGGTATTTCCGTTATCGCCGCCGTTACCATTATTTTCACTCTTTGTTGTTACACTCAGTTCTGCGGCTGCATACTCTGTTGCATTCTCATCATCGCCTACGGCAACAACTTCGATCTGATAAGTCTTACCGGCTTCAAGACCTTCTATCGTATATCCTGTAGCATCTGCCGGGATATACGTCACGTATTCTTTTCCATTTACATAGATCTTGTAACCTGCCAGTCCTGCTGTGCTTGCCGGTCCATCCCATTTCACTTCAACGGAATTTTTCGTAATTTCACCTGTCACTACATTCTCCGGTGCTGAAGGTTTGTCCGGCTGATCCGGCTCTTCTATTTTCTCGAATCTTGCAGTCAGTGTAATATTCTTCGTGATGGCTGTATCGAAATCGAACGCCGTATCACTTCCTTCTTCATACCAGCCAAGGAACTTATAACCCTCTTTTTCCGGATCGGCTGGCTTCGCAGCCTTTTCTCCTTCTTTGACGGTCTGTTCTTTTCCGTCGATCGTAACCGTATAGGTCTTATCTTCTGGCTGATCCGGCTCGCTTCCTTTTTCAAATTTTGCGATCAGGGTCAGGTTCTCTTCAGGAGTTACTGTATAAACGGCTTCATCACTTACCTTTGTTCCAAGGACATCATACCATCCGGTAAATGCAGCACCTTTCTTTGCTGTTGCGGTAAAGGTAACTTCCTCTCCCTGTTCGATCTTCTCTTTAGAAACAGTTGCTGTACCTTTTCCTTCTACGTAAGTACTCATACGAAGCTGCGTCTTTGTAAGATCCTGAGTTCCTGTAAGTACTCTGAACTCTGCTGCACTACCAAAATCATTCTGTCCTTCTGATACAACCAGCTTGATCTTAGATGTCTGAACCGGTGTGAAGTTCACCGTCTTTTCCGTGCCGGTGCTTTCCCATGTTCCATTCTCTACAAGAGTTGCCCAGTTTCCATCTGCATCCTCATAATACAGAGAATATTTCAGAATGTATCCGTTATTTCCGGTTGGTCTCGGCAGATAATAGAATCCGTTCACATCATAGGACTGTCCCATATCGATCGTGATCGTTGCCGGCAGTGCTTTCTTACTCGGAGAGTACTGCGTATGCCAGATCGTTGACCGGTCATTGTCAAATGCCGCACTGATCGGCCCGTCACTGTTTTCATTATCTGATGTCACTGTAAATCCGGATGGATCGATCGGTGAAGATGCTCCATCTGACATCGTGGAGGAAAGATTCACATTATCAATGATGGCATATACCGCATTCGTATCAGAGCCAATCCTTGTCAGCGGAAGGGAAAGTGTGGAGCCTGTAATACCGGTCTTCTTCACATCACCTTCATATGTAAAGCTTCCGGTTGCTCTATACTCTTTTCCATCTGCGATCAGGACAGTACTTCCGTTCTTTGTACGGATCTTTAATGTCATCTTCTGATTAACAGGAAGTTTATAGCCAAAGGAATAGTCATATCCTTCTCTTGTAAATCCAAGTGTTCCATCTTCCATGATGCGGATATTATGAGTGCTGTAAGCTTCATGATCTTCGTCCTTCTCAGCCTCAAAAAGGATCTGTCCCGGTTCTGCCGGCTGAGTCAGTGTGATATCAAAGCTCAGTTCTTTCTCAGGTCCGACTTTATCCAATGGAGTAGAGATATAGCTTTCTCCGCCCTTCAGGACAAGTTCTCCGTCTTTCACTTCTGCATTCTTTCCAGTTTCTGCATCATATTCATTTGCACTCTTATCTGAAAGTCCATCCTCAAAATCATAGGAAAGGATCTCATCTGTCTCACTGTCTGCTTTATCATATGCATTGACTCCAGGAGCTTCACCAACATTCTCGCTTGTCTGCTGTGCTGCTGCAAAAGAAACTTCTCCCGATTTGCCCCACAACGCAGCCGCATAATACGGTGCAGCATCATTGAAGCGGTCATAGATCTCCATCTCAGTCAGTCCGTTCGCTCTCTGGTCAACCATATCGTTCCAGATCGCATAAGCTCCTCCCAGTGTCTGTTCAGAACCTGACGGAACACCCATACGTGTAGCCGGATCATAATTATACATGGACTGACGACTCAGATAATCTGCATAATATCCTGCTGCCGGTACGATATATACACTTCCGTCATTCATGTCAATCAGGTCATATCCCTGCTGATACATAGCTTTCGGATTTGCCCATCCATCGTTCCAGATATTCATCTGAACCCCTTCGCTTCTTACGGATGTGCTTCCGCTTCTTGCTGTAAGACTTCCCCACAGACGAACGGTATTTCCATTATCCTGGATATAAGCCAGAAGATCATCTGTAAACTTACGGAACTGCTCTGTATACTGTCCATCATACTCATCTGTTCCGATATTAACTATCGTATCCCGGTCAAATACCGGGTCATCACCCTTAATATACTCATCCCAGATGCTCTCAACAAATGCCAGTGACTCATCATACTTCGTATTCAAATTGAAATGGTCATTCTGACGTCCGGTCGTTCCGAATCTGAGATCCGGTCTTACCTTTGTAAATGACAGAGAATGTGCAGGAGTATCAAATTCCGGGATAATATCCAGTCCTAACTTCCGGTAATTCTGGATCATGGACTTCATCTCAGCCTTGGTATAATACATATCGTCACTGGTCAGGTCTGCCTGATTCAATCCACCTGCTTTGACATCAGACTCCATACGGAATCCCTCATAAGCCGACATTGCACCCTCGGAAGTCGAATAATTTTCAAGGAAAATATAGTTATCGTTCAGATGAAGCTGCAGGTCATTCATCTTATACCACAGCATTGTCTTTGCAACTTCCTGAAGTGTCTCGCTTTCAAACGGTCTTCTTCCTACATCCAGCATAAAGCCTCTGACTTCATACTTTGGATAATCCCTGCATTCGCCCTTCGGGATTGTCGTACCATTCTGCTTCAGGATCTGAAGGATTGTTCTTGTAGACCAGTAAGCTCCTGCTTTCTGCTCTGCCTTCACTTCCACTTTATCCGTTACATTCATGGAATATCCTTCTTCTTTCAGCCCATTTCCGGCTGCCTCAAGTGTAAAGAAGAAGTCTCCTGCTGATGCCTGATCCGCATAAACAATCTCGATGGATTTTCCCGTGATCTCTTTATAATCGTTCTTAAATTCTTCAGCCATTGCAGATAATTCTGCCTTATCCTTTGTTGCTACAACGATACGGCTGGAATCACTGATCTCAAAGGAACCACCCTTTGCACCTTTCCATTCTGCCAGTTCCGGGATTACGTTCGGCTTTGCATTATCTCCGTCTTCTGCCGTATACTTTCCGGTTACAGTCATAGTATATTCTTTGGAATCTACTGCCGTACTGTCGTCACCGGCTTTCTTTACATTGAAGTTCATCTTCACAGTCTTTGTAACAAGCGGCTGATAAACTGTCAGATCCCTGTCTACGATCTGCTCATAATCTGCACCGACAAAACTGATCTCATATCCTTCAGGAACTTCCGGCATTGCCAGCTTTCCTGATGCTCCATCAATACTGGAAGGAACTTCCAGGCCGTCTGCAACTTCTTTCGGAGTTCTCTCCGGCTCTGTCGTAGCAAGCTCTGCCTCATAAGTTTCAAACTCATAGACTGAAACGGTCGGCCAGCTTACAGAAGCACTTCCCTCCGGTGCTCCCGCCTGATCAAAGGATTCAATATATAATCTCAGATATCTTGTCGTTACTGCTTCATCAAATACGATCGTCTCTCTATAATCTGAAGGACTTGCCGTAAATGCTTTTACCGTCTCCCAGTTCTCTCCGTCGGAAGACTTCTCGATCCGGTAGGCAGTCGCATTCTTTCTCTCCCAATGGATCTTTGCTGTTCTGATCGTCTTCTCGCTGCCATAATCCAGCTTCAGCCAGTGTGATCCTGTTGCCGCCGGACTTGCCCAGCGGGTCGTATCATCGCCGTCAACTGCCTTGGAGGCATCTGTTCCGGTTGTCTCACTTCCGTCTGCTGTTGCAGTTGCAGCGGTACTCAAATTCTCTGCTTCTCCAAGGATCTCAAACTCATACAGGGATACTGACTGCCAGCTTCCCGGATTTACTGTATAACCATTGACTGTCAGCTTTACGTACTGAGCCGTCACAGCCTCATCCAACTGGATATCACTCGTAACTGATGTAATATTTTCTCCGTCATTTTTTACGTAAACATCCCGGTATTCTCCATCTTCTGTATCACATACAGAAATCTTGAAGTTCGTAATATTCGTTCTTTCCCATTCGATCACAAAATGATCAAATGTCTTCTGTGTACCGAGATTCACCGTCAGCGTCCTTGCCGCCTGACTTGTACTCTGATTCGTTGCCCATCTCGACTGATCTGCCTTTGCAGCATCTCTGTTGACGATTCCGTCGATCGCCTTATCTGCTCCCCAGTAATTCGTCTCCTGATCACTGACGGTTGCCGTTCCACTTAATGCATAATTGATCTCATTATTTGCCGCAGCACTTACTGTGGCCGGTGGAATGATTGTAACACCACTCAAAACCATGGCAGCAGATAAAACGCACGCATTCATACGCTTTACTGTCTTTAATTTCATTCTTCCTCTTTCCCCTTCCTTTTAGATAGGATATTGTATGGTTTTGCCTTAAAAGTAACAATCCATTTACATAGTTTGTATTAATTATCTCATTCATTCAGAAACTTTGCAAGGAGTTTTTATTTGATTTGCACAAATTTGTGGTTGTTGGGGTGATACGCTTGTAGATTAGAAAGCTTCTTTGTGAAGAAGCGGACGCGGAAAGCAGGAATATTCCTTCGTGGTGCAGGCCCGCTTTACCTCAGCCCGTTGACCGTTTGTAACTCGAAAGTGGAAA
>OLPG01000063.1_pt1 | contig 96694 bp, 88 predicted proteins | sample 1672311 | NCBI WGS metagenome assembly OLPG01 (sample SAMEA3136670, study PRJEB25190) | human gut metagenome | biome: human gut; feature: human-associated habitat; material: faeces | place: Austria | collected 2013 | reverse complement strand
CTTATAAAATAAGCTATTTACCACAGCATTGTTTGTACTTCTTACCAGAGCCACATGGACATGGATCATTGCGGCCTATTTTCTTTTTTTCGTTTACTTTTGGTGTACTTTTTAAAGTTTCTTTGCCGTCATTAGTTTGTCCTTGAGGGGCTTTTCTAGGTGCTATTGTTTGTTTTATTTCAACTCTCATTAGAAGGTTTGTAATGTTTGCGTCAATGTTATCTAACATTTTTTCGAATATTTCGTAACCTTCTAAAGCGTATGCTTGAAGTGGGTTTACTTGAGCATATCCTCTTAAACCAATACCTTCTCTTAAATGTTCCATTGAGTTGATGTGTTCAATCCATGCATCGTCGATCACTTTTAAATTTATAAATCTTTCAAAATTATTTGTTACTTCTTCTGGAATTTCTTCTAGTTTTTCTTCGAATTCTTTTACTAGTTTATCACCAATAATATCGCTTACTTCTGTTTCTTTTTTGTTTTTAATTTCATCTAGTTCAATAGTTTCTTTTCTTAAGTAAGCATTGTTGAAATGATCTTTGATTGCATCTAAGTCTGCTTCCGTTAGGTATCCTTCTGGAGCAATGTGACTATCTACAAATTCGTCCGCATAGTCTCTTAACGTGTCTTCTGAAATTGTGGTCATGTTTTCAGCGTCAAGAATTTCGTTACGTTTTTTGTAAATTATTTTTCTTTGTTCTGATACGATATTGTCGTAGTCTAGCAAACTCTTACGCATATCGTAGTTGTTGCCTTCTACTTTCTTTTGAGCTGATTCAATGCTCTTACTAAACATTTTTGATCTAATAGGCATTGTTTCATCATATCCTAGGTTTTGAATCATTGTTTTAATTCTATCTGTTCCGAATCTTCTCATAAGTTCGTCTTCAAATGATATGAAGAACTGTGAATATCCTGGGTCTCCTTGACGACCAGCACGACCTCTTAACTGATTATCGATACGTCTTGATTCGTGTCTTTCAGTTCCGATTACACATAGTCCGCCAAGTTCTTTAACGCCTTCGCCTAGTTTAATATCGGTTCCACGACCTGCCATGTTTGTAGCGATTGTAATTGCTCCTTTTTGACCGGCGTTTGCGATGATTTCTGCTTCTCTAGCATGGTTTTTAGCGTTTAATACTTCATGGGGTAGATGTTCTTTTTGAAGTAGTTTACTTAAATGCTCGTTTGATTCAACTGAGATAGTACCAACTAAGATTGGTTGTCCTTTAGCGTGAACTTCTTTAATAAAGTTTACGATTGCATTATATTTACCTTTTTCAGTTGCAAACATTAAGTCGGCCATATCTTCTCTGATACATGGTTTATTTGTTGGTATTTCAATAACGTACATATTGTAGATGTCACGGAATTCTTCTTCTTCAGTTTTTGCAGTACCAGTCATACCTGAAATTTTATTGTACATTCTAAATAAGTTTTGGAATGTGATTGTTGCTAAAGTTTTTGTTTCTTCGTTTATTTTTACGCCTTCTTTGGCTTCAATTGCTTGATGTAAGCCTTCACTAAATTGTCTTCCTTGCATTAAACGGCCAGTAAACTGATCGACAATCAAGATTGCACCATCATGAACTACATAGTCTACATCAATTTTCATTCCATAGTTTGCTTTTAGTGCTTGGTTTACGTGATGTACTAAAGCAGTATTTTCTGCGTCATATAGATTATCTAGTTTGAAGTATTTTTCAATTTTTTTACTTCCGGATTCAGTAAGCATTACTGTTTTTGTTTTTTCGTCAACAGTGAAGTCTTCTTCTTCATTTAGTTTTTTAACTGCACTATCAGCTTCTGTATATAGGTTTGCAGCATTGAACTTACCACCAGAAATGATAAGTGGAGTTCTTGCTTCATCGATTAGGATTGAGTCGATTTCATCGATGATACAATAATTAAGACCTCTTTGCGTTCTGTCTTCTTTACGCTGTACCATATTATCTCTTAAATAATCAAAACCGATTTCATTGTTTGTTGAGTATGTTATGTCGCAGTTATAGATTTCTCTTTTTTGCTCTGGACTAAGTTCTCTTAGGTTTACTCCGACAGTTAGTCCTAGAAATTCAAAGATTGGTCCCATCCACTCGGCATTACGAGCACTTAAGTATTCATTTACTGTTACAACGTGAACTCCTTCGCCAGTCAAGGCATTTAGGTATGCAGGTAAAATTGTAGTTAAGGTTTTACCTTCACCAGTTTTCATTTCAGCAATGTTACCATAATGAATAGCAAGGCCACCTAGTAATTGGACTCTGTATGGTTTTTCACCTATTTTACGATATGCGGCTTCTCTTGCAGTAGCAAAAGCATCAACAAGAATGTCATCTAATGTTTTGCCATTTTTTAATGCTTCTTTAAATTCGGCAGTTTTTCCTTTTAATTCTTCGTCTGACATTTTTGAATAGGTTTCATCTAAACTTTCAATTTTGTCAGCGATTTTATTAAATCTTCTTAATTCTTTATATTCAGTATCTACAAGTTTTTTTAGTAAACTCATAATATCACCCTCTCAAGTGATTATTATATCAAAAAAAAAGGACTTTTACATCCTATTTTGTATTAATTATACCGTAGTTGCCATCTTTTCTTCTATAAAGAACAGAAATGCACTCTTCATCTATATTTTTAAATACGTAAAAGTCGTGTCCTAGAAGTTCCATTTGAAGGATTGCTTCTTCTTCATCCATTGGTTTTACATCAATTTTTTTTCTTTTTACTATTTTATCTTCATTTTCCTCTTCTGTTACCTCAAAATCAAAGATGAAGTCAGGGACTACTTCTTTTTTATATTTTGCTTTTAATCTAGTTTTATTTTTTCTTATTTGTCTTTCTAGTTTATCAGTTACTAGGTCAATTGCTGCATATAAGTCTTTGTTTTTTTCTTCTGCACGAAGTGTAAATTTTGTTGTAGGAATGGTGACTTCGATAATTTCTTCGTTATCCTTCACTTTTATTAAAGCAGTTGCTTTAATGCTATCTGGTGCGTCAAAATATTTGTTTAGTCTTCCTAGCTTTTCCTCAATATAATTTTTGATTGAATCAGTTACTTTAATTTTTTCTCCACGAATTAAAAATTCCATATTCATCCTCCTATAGTGATTATAGCATAAAAAAAAAGAAAAAACTACAAGATTGTAGTAGTTAAAGTGACAGTAGACACTTCGTTTGCTTGTAGTCCTTTTGCTGTTTCAATAAGTTTAAAATCAACAATGTCGCCCTCATTTAATGTTTTATAGCCATCTTTAAGTATCGCAGAATAATGAACAAATATATCTTCTAAATCTCCGCATTCGATAAAGCCATATCCCTTTTCGTTGTTAAACCATTTTACGGTACCTCTCACGCTAAACACCTTCCTTCTGAACATATTTTTACTTCCCTTCTTTGTGCACAATGTTATCATTTAAAGATTGCTAGGAAGCTTTTTCCGGCATCTTTTGCATGACATGTATATTTTAACAAATTATAATTCCAAACTTTTATAAATTGTTTAAAATGTTGTTTTTTGGGTATTAATTAAATATTTTGACATTTTTTAAATTATAATTTTTATATTTTGAACATTTTTTTAGCCTTTTGAGTCCAACTGTTAAAATTTGTTATTTTATTCTGTTATGATGATAGCGGAAGTGAAGAAGTGAAAGAAAAGTTTATTGTAAGTATTGTTAATTTAGCAAAAAGAAATAAGGAATACTCAAATGAAGATGTTGAGGCTATGAGATATGCTTTAGAAGGTATATACTTAACTTTTACTAAAATTTTAGTTATTACTTTAATCGCAGCTTTGCTTGGTTTATTTAAAGAATACATATGGTTTGTATTACTTTATACACCTATAAGAAGCGTAAGTTTTGGTTGGCATGCTAATACAACTAAAGAGTGCTGGGTGGTATCTATTCTTGCTTTTATACTAATACCATACACATTTAGTATTATTACAATAAATAGAATTACTAAAATTATTTTACTTACATTTTCAATATTTATATTTGCATTGTATTCTCCTGCAGATACTAAAAAAAGACCAATTGTAAATAAAAAAAGAAGGTTAATGTTTAAGGTTGCTAGTTTAATTATTACGCTTGTGTATTGCTGTTACTCTTTCAAACATTCTAATCTTATTAGTAATTTAATGATAGCGTCTTTACTTTATCAAAGTTTATTAATTAATCCTTTAATATATAAGATTACGCATCAAGAGTTTAATAATTATAAAACCTATAATCTTAATGAATAGATTTTATGTAGGAAGAAAGGAGGCAGTTATGTTAGGAAGTTTTTTAAAATTCATTGCTAGTCATATTAGTTCAATATTCTGTATTGCTGTTATTAGTGATGAACCAGAATGCCCAAAATCATTAATTAAGTAATTTATAATAATTTAGATGTACCAAAAAAAATATAGATAGAAAGGGTACTTAACACACACACGAAAAAGCCATCTTAATTGATGGCTTTTTTAATCGTTATAATAGTTTTAAAATTTGTGTCAGATATAATTCTTTTTATTTTTATATCTTTGTTTAGATTTGCAATATAATTTAGACCTATGCCACTATTTCTATTTTTCGTGCTATAATTCTTCTCACCTAGTTTATCAACGTCTACAAAGTTGTTAAATGAATTGGTGATGTTAATTGTATAACAGTCATCATCATTGTATAGTCCCATACATATTAATTTTTCTTTGGTATCTATGCTTGCCTCAATGGCATTATCTAAACATATAGCTATTACTTCGCAAGTATCTAGGTAAAGAGCTGTACTTTCATCTAATTTTTTAAAATCTATTTGGTTATCCATATAGAATTTGACTTTATTGTTTTCTGCAAATTGCATTTTTAAGAAGATAATACCTTGAAGTCCAGATGGAATGGAACTGATGTTATTTACCCATTCTTCATCTTGATTATATTTTTCATACGTTCTTCTAATTGCTTTTTCTTTATCTTTTGAACGAGCAATAATAAACAAGTCATTTTTTAGATTGTGTTTTAAAGTTCTGTAGTTATCTGCTGTTGTTTGATAGTTTATCAGATTATCATTTAAATATTTATTCTTTAATGTTAAAGATGTATTATCGAATATTTCGTGAATAAAGATATATGAAAAATATGAAATAAATATAATAAGAATAAGTAATGCTGTGTAATATTTATAGTCGACGTAGTTATATACCATCATTATGTTATATGCATGAGCGACTAGCACTAATATTGTAAAATATATTAATATTTTTTTATTGTTTTCCATTAGGTCAAGTATTGATTTAAATCTAATTCTATTTTTTTCAGATTTAAAAATTTTGTAATACGCATATGAGAATGTAAATGTCATAACTAATTTAGGTATTGTATTTACGTTAAGTTCTTGGATATTATTACAAACAAATGAGATTGTTATTGATAGAACCGGATCTAAAATAAATGATACTAAAGTCATTAAGCAAGTTTTACAAAATGTTATTTTCCAAGATTCCTTGAATATTGATTTATACATTATCATATAAGTAATTGCACTTATTAATGCGTTTATAGCAAGAATTGGATTGTACAGATTATTAATTGATATTAAAAATGCGGTTATTAAAATTAAGATTGCTTTATTAAGGGTGATTTTTATTTTGTTATTTGAGAAACTTTTATAAGCGATGATATAGACACCCGTTAGTAAGACTGCAGATAAATATAACGTAAAAAAATGATAGTTTAATATATTATTCATTTATTTTGCCTTTGCTTTTTCTAAAGTTTTTAGAACACATATCTACTTTTTCACCAGTTGATAGAGTAAAATATCCTTGACTCCAGTTGTATTCTTGAACATAGTCATTGTTTACAATACAAGCTCTATGGACTTGTCTAAATCTATCATCTAGTTTGGTTAAGGCATCTTGTAATATCATGTTTATGGCATATTCGCCTCTGGTAGTTTTTATAATGAGTTTTCTTGATGTTGTTTCTCTATAAATATAAATGATATCTTTTGCAAATATTTGTAAGTCTGATTGACCGCTTGTATAGAAAAATTTGCGGTTATCAAATTTGCGATTTACGATTAAAGATAATTTTTTTGTTAGAGTGTTTTCTAAATTGTGAAATTTTCTTATAAAGCAAAATACTTTAAATAAGCTTTCATATACGGTATCATACATTTTATCATGGTTAGTAATGAATAATATTTCGCTATCCCAATCGTCTTTTCTTATCTCTCTACCAATATCTAGTCCAGATTTTTCTCCTTGAATTTCGATATCCATGATGTAAATTTTAGTATCAGTTTGATCTTTTATAACAGATTTAAGCTTTGGCGTATATCTTTCATAGGTTTGTATTTCATAGTTGTTATCATTTTTAAACATAATTTTATCAATAATATTTTTGTAAATATCTTGATATTCCTTTTCATCCTCAACTATAATAAATTTTATCATACATTTCCTCCGTGCTATTTGCCCGACAATTTTATTATACTACAAAAAAAGAAAACGGGGTCCCTATTTCCGGCGTTTTCTTCGTTTTTTTTGAATTTTCAAGTGTTTTCTTACTAGTAGTAAGATGGCTAAAATAGTTATTGCAACTATACACTGAATAATAAATGTTATGATTAAAGAAACATAATAGTTTTGGTTTAGTTTTTTTGCTTCGGTTTCAGGTTTTTCGATATTCTGATAGTCTTTAAAATAATTTTTTACTTTTTTTAACCATTTTTTATTAAATAGAGTATTCTTTTTGTTATATCTTTTATCATACTTTTGAATTAGTTTTGTGACTTCCTCATCGACTTCATATAATGATGATAAAGGATTTTTTGATTCATATAGTCTAAGGGAATTTATTTTGTTTGCAAGTGATAATAAAAATTCGTCATTTTGAGTTTTTGTCATAATTTCAAGAGAATACGGAAGATTATCACTATCGTAACCGATTGGTATTGTTATAGATGGATAATTTATTGTTGATGAAGCGTGGGCTGATAGATTGATAATACCAGTTGTACCTAGTTCTAGTATTTTGTTCTTACTTGATGGATAAATAATGGCATCTAAATTGTTTTCCTTCATGATGTCTTCTATATAATCTTTGTATTCTTGTTTAAGTCCGTCTTTATATATTTGATCTGTTTTAGAATTGCACTCTTCTGCATATCCTTCTAGTCCAGGAGTAAGTGCCGCTAGTTCTTCAAATGTTTTTATACTTCCTTGATGATTTAATATGTACTCATTAAATTTATCGCAGAATTGATAGCCACTATAAGATTTTGCGACATCACTATCTACTGTAGTAGTATAGTAATTCTCAATTACTTTAATAGTGATACCGGAATCTTTTATTTTGTCTAAAGCACTTGTCAAAAGATTTTTTACTTCTTCGTTTGTTTCTTTATTTTCTGAAAGAATGTTTTCATTACTACCATTTAGAAAGGTTTCAGATATGCCGAGTGTTATGTTTTGCAGATTTATTTCACTGATTTTCAAAGTTTCAGAATCATACGTTTTGTCATCATTTTCGTCTTTGCCTTTTATGATGTTGGTTATGGTTATGATGTCTTCAATAGTTTTTCCAATAATGCCTGGGGTATCTCTTTCTGGGTCGTATGGAATGATGCCTGTTCTACTGATTAAGCCTAGTGTGGGACGATAACCGATAAGGCTTGCCGCTTGAGCTGGGAGTCTTACTGATGCGTTTGTGTCAGTACCGATTGCAATTGGAGCGAAGTTAAGAGCAACGCTTACTGCTGAGCCACCGCTTGAACCATATGATGAGTAAGCAAGATTGTAGGCATTTTTTACTGTACCATAATCACTTGATGATGAACTTGCATAGAAGGCGAATTTGCTCATGTTTGCCTTAGCGATTATTATAGCACCGGCTTCTTTTAATTTCTGAATAATAAGAGCGTCTTCATTTGGGTAGTTGTCGCTTAATGCTTTTGATCCGGCAGTTGTTGCTGTTCCTAGGACATCAATATTATCTTTTACAATGATTGGAATACCATGAATGGATGACTTAATATTACCGTTTTGTCTTTCTTCATCTAGTTTTTTAGCTTCGTTTATGGCGTTTTCGTTTATTGTTATTAAAGCGTCATATTGAGCATTATACTCGTTTATTCTTTCTAAGTAAATGTTTATAAGTTGTTCGCTGGTGATAATTTCTTCATTTAAGGCTTTGCTTAAGGATGCAACTGTTTCCTTTGTGATATCGATTGGGGCTTTTGTTAGGGCAAAAACATTAAAGGGTATTAATATTAAAAAAAGGATAAAAATCTTTTTACGCATTTCTAACCTCTCTTTGTAAATCTCGTTCTTTAATTGTTTGTCTTTTGTCATAGTTATGTTTTCCTTGGCAGATACCTAGCAATACTTTGGCATGATTGTTTTTAATATAGACTTCTAGAGGTATTAAGGTATAACCTTGTTTTTGAGTTTCTTCTTTAAGTCTTTTGATTTCAGTTTTATGAAGTAAAAGTTTTCTTGTTCTTCTTTCATCATGATTAAATCTGTTTCCTTCATCATATTTAGCAATATACATATTTATTAAGAATGCTTCATCGTTTTTGATTTTTGCGTAGCAGTCTTTTATGTCGGCACTGCCTTTTCTTAGGGATTTGATTTCAGTACCAGTTAGGACTATTCCGCATTCAATTTCTTTTAGTATAAAGTAGTTAAATCTCGCTTTGCGGTTTTTGATTTCCATTTTGATCATCCTCCAGTAATATAAAGTCAATGGTTTTGCTTTCTTTGCTTGCACCTACTACTTTAACTCTTACTTTGTTTCCAAGTCTATATATTTTTTTGTGTCGTTCACCTATTAAAGCCATTAATTCTGGTAAGTAGTTGTAATAGTCTCCTTCAAGGGTGTTAATGTGAACAAGACCTTCAATCATGTTTGGGAGTTCGACAAAGAAACCAAAGTTAGTTACTCCACTAATGTATCCTTCATAGATTTCACCAATGTGTTCTTCCATGTATTCAGCCATTTTCATGTCATCTACTTCACGTTCTGCGTCTACTGCTGCCTGCTCTCTTTGACTACAGTTTTCAGCCATGCCTGGCAAGCAGTTTTCGTAATAATTTATTGTTTGAATGTCCATTTTGTTTTCAAATAGGTAAGTGTGAAGTAATCTATGAAGTAAAAGATCTGGGTATCTTCTTATTGGACTTGTAAAGTGAGTGTAGCATTTGCTTCCTAGGCCAAAGTGGCCGATGTTTTCTGATGAATATACTGCTTTTTGCATACATCTAAGTAGTAGCGAAGCAAATATTTGATGGTTTGGTACATTTTCTAACTGGGCTAGTATTTTTTGCATTGATGTTGGTGTAAAATTTTTGAAGTTGCCAGTTAGTTTGTAGCCACTTAATGATACGAGGTTAATAAATGAGTCGATTTTTTCGGCTTTAGGAGTGCCGTGAACACGATATATTGATGGTAAGTCCATGTTGTAAAGGTGTGATGCAACTGTTTCGTTGGCTGCAATCATGAAGTCTTCGATTAATTTTTCTCCGTCTTCTCTATCATATGTTACTACGTCAATACATTTGCCATTTTTGTCACAAATTATCTTTGGCTCTTCAATTGAGAAATCGATGTAGCCTCTGCGTTCTTTATTTTTTCTTAAGATGTGTGCTAGTTCATTCATTAGTTTTAGTCTTGAAACATATGGTGCATATTCTTCGTCATAGGTGTCTCTCATAAGAATGTCGTTAACTTTTTTATAGGTCATTTTTTTGCATGATTTGATGTAGCTTGGGAAGATATCATAGTTTACAACGTCTCCTTTAGCATTTATTTGCATGACGCATGAGATTGTTAGTCTTACTACGCCTTCATTTAATGAGCAAATTCCGTTTGATAGTTTATGAGGCAGCATCGGGATAACACTGTAGGCTAAGTATGAACTTGTTCCTCTTGTGAAGGCATCTTTATCTAGTGGGCTATCTTTTGTAACGTAATGGCTTACGTCTGCTATGTGAACACCCAGTGTGTAAAGGTTGTTTTCTGCACTGATACTTACGGCATCATCAATATCTTTGGTGTCATCTCCATCAATTGTAAAGATCACTTCGTTTGTAAGGTCTTTTCTTCCAGCTAGTTCTTTTTCTTCGACCATGATTGGTAGTTCTTCTGTTTGCTTGTCAGATTCTTTAGAAAATTCTTCAAAGATTCCATATTTGTAAGCGATAGTTTTGATGTCAACACCTGGGTCGTCTTTATGACCTATTATTTTTACAACTTTACCTATATAGTGGTTAGGTGCTAGTTCTTTTTCTAGGTTTACTAGGACTTTTGTGCCTAAAACGCAATCTTTGGTAGTGTTTGGATCTAGGTCTATTAGAAGTTTGCACTTTTCGTCATCTAGGATTAATATTGGTTTGTTTTTTCTAATACTATACTCGCCAATGATGTTTTTGGTGTTTCTTTTTAAGATTTTGATTACACGGCCTTCAGTTTTTCCTTTAGATTTGATAAGTTCAGTTAGGACTTCATCTCCATTTACAGCATCATTAAGGTTTTTGTAATCGATGTATAAATCGTCACCGTCTAAAAGAAGAAAGCCATTTCCTGCTTTATTAATGCTTAGTTTTCCACATTTTAAATATTCACAATTTTCTAAAAGTAAGTATTTTTCTTTTTTCGTTTTGTAAACTTTGTTTTCTTCGATAAGGGCGTCTAAAGCTTTTTGTAAATTTTTTAATTCAATTGCACTGTGTAAATTTAGGGCATCATTTATTTGGATAAGTGTCTGAGCATCATGCGTTTTGCTTAAATAGTTAATAATTTCTTCTTTCATATAGTCCTCCAATTATATTTTATCATATTTTTATATATTAAATTAAAAAAAGCACCAATTAGGCACTTTCTTAACTAATATAAATTAGGAATGATAATACAAAGAATGCTAAACCAAGAATTAATGTAAGACGGCTGATTACTAGTTCTGATCCTCTTTCTTTTTGATTAGCAAATAGTTCTGTATTTCCTCCTGATATTATTTGACTAGCATCACTTGCTTTGCCACTTTGAAGTAGGACAATTGCGATTAGTAATACTGATACAATTAATAAAATAGTTTCCATAAAATCACCTGACTAATAAAGATGTTACCATATTTTATGGGTTATTTCAAGTTTAGTGGCCTACTTTTTCTTCAATTCTTAGAAGTTCGTTGTATTTTGCAATACGTTCTCCTCTACATAGTGAGCCTGTTTTGATGTAGCCTAGGTTTAGGCCAACTGCCATTTGAGAGATAAATGTGTCTTCTGTTTCACCACTTCTGTGAGAAATAATTGTTTTAAAGCCAGCGTTTTTAGCTAGTTTTATGGTTTCTAACATTTCAGTTATTGTACCTATTTGATTTGCTTTTAGTAAAATTGCATTATTGTATTTTTCAGTTATTCCTTTTTGAAGATATTCAATATTTGTAACAAAGTAGTCATCACCAACTAGCATTATTTTGTTACCAATTAGTTCAGTTAGTTTCTTTATTGAGTCTATGTCATCTTCACTAAAGGCGTCTTCAATGCTAATTATTGGATAGGTTTCAGTTAATTTTATGTAGTAGTTTATTAGTTCTTCTTTAGTAAGTTCTTTTTTATTTATTGTGTATTTGCCTTCTTTATAAAATTCACTTGCAGCTGCATCTAGTGCTAGGTTTACATCTTTACCTGGAATGTATCCGCTTTCTTTGATAGCAAGCATTATGTAGTCTAGGGCTTCTTCAATTGTTTTAAATGTTGGGGCAAATCCACCTTCGTCACCTACTGATGTTGAAAAGCCATTTTGTTTTAGAATACTTTTTAAAGTTTGGAATACTTCAGCACCACATCTTAGTCTTTCTTTAAAAGTACTTTGATTTGGGACAATCATAAATTCTTGAATTTCTAAAGAACTTGTGGCATGAACTCCACCATTAATGATATTCATCATTGGGTATGGCATTGTATAAGGACCATCAAATAGTTCATAGATGTCTTTACTTTGAGATTTAGCAAGTGCTTTCATAATGCAAAGGGATACGCTTAAAATGGCATTTGCTCCTAAGTTTGTTTTGTTCTTAGTTCCATCTAGTTCTAAAAGTAAATTATCTAGAACTTTTTGGTTTAATTCTTTACCTATTAGGGCATTTTTAATGATTGTGTTTACATTGTTTACGGCTTTAGTTACACCTTTGCCATGATATCTTGAGTCTCCATCTCTAAGTTCTAGGGCTTCGTTTGTTCCAGTTGAAGCACCAGATGGGACACTTGCTCTTACAGTAAAGTTTTCTGTAGTAAGTTCACACTCTACAGTTGGGTTTCCTCTTGAATCTAGAATTTCTCTAGCGTATAAATTTGTAATTTTCATTTTTCATACCTTCTTTATAAGAAAATTATAAAATAAATGTTAATTGCAAGCAAGTTAATATTTTATATTTGACACTTTAATGATATAATTGATTATAGGAGATTTTTATGAAATTAGTTGAGTTATCAATTCGTGAATTTGAAAATTTTGCTTATAATCATCCACTTAGAAGTTATGCGCAAACGGTTAACTATGCTAAGTTGATGGGTGAAATGGGATTTTCTTATGACTATATTGGATATAAAGATGATATGGATAATATAGTTGCAGGATCACTTGTATTAACAAAAAAGATTAAGTATGGTAAGTATGCTTATGCACCTAAGGGCTTTTTAGTTGATTATTATAATGCTAGTTTGTTTAAAGATTTTTTTAATGAGGTAGTTAGTTATTATAATAAAAAAGGATGTGCCTTTATTAAAATTAATCCAGAAATTATTATTGGTGAGTTAAATCCTAAAAGAAGTTTTGCGGCTAATTATAACCAAAATGTTAAGATTATTGACGATTTAAAAAGTTTAGGATTTAAGAGGAGACGAGAGATTAAACCTTTGGATTTTATTTTTCCAAGAATTAGTCCGTATATTAACTTAAAAACGTATAATCGAGACAATTTATCTGATGAGGTGAAGAATATACTTAGTACTTCTACTAGCAGTGGTCTTATTTTAGAGGATGCAAGTAACAAGGATGTTTCACTTTTATATGATTATATAAAAGGAAATGCTACTGATAGTATTAATTTTTATAGGAATATGCTAAATATATTTACAGGAAATACAGGTGCTAATGCTGAACTAGTACTTCTTAAAATTGATTATGAGGCTTGTTTAATTCAAACTCAAAGAGCCTATGAAAAAGAACTTGAGCATAATAATGAGTGTAATGAGAAGATACAAACAGATAATAGTCCGGCAGTTTTAGAAGAGAAGATGGCATCTGATAGAGATTTGATTTTGATTAAACAACAAGTAGTTCAAGCAACAAATAATTTAAAGAAGCAAAAATATGAGTATATTGCTGCGGCACTGCTTATGAAATTTGAGAATAGAATTAGTATAATTGCGAGTGGATATGATAGTAAATTTATTTCGTTTAATCCTATGTTTTATATGTATGAAGCAATAATAGATAGATACAAAAATGATTATGATTTCCTTGATTTAAATGGGCTTGCTAATTCATTTGGTCAAAGCAGTCCTTATTATAAATATAATGAAAGCAAAATTGGAATGAATCCCGATGTTTATGAATTTATCGGTGAATTTGATTATATAATTGATGAAGGTAAATTTAGAAGAATTCAGGCAGCAGGTTTGTTATCTGAAGAATTTAAACCATCATATAGGTTAGAAAGTGAGCAATAGCTTGCTTTTTTTAGGCAAAGAAAAAACTCTTAACGAGTTTTAGTAGTTCTCACTTTTTAGTTCGAAGAAACTTTGTGGATGATTACATACTGGACATACTTCTGGAGCATATTTTCCGATTACAACATGTCCACAATTACGGCAAATCCATATTGCATCTTCGTCTTTTGAAAATACAACTTTATTTTCTATATTATTTATTAGTTTACGATATCTTTCTTCATGATGTTTTTCTATTTGACCAACTAATTCAAATTTTTTGGCAATATCTTCAAAGCCTTCTTCTCTTGCTGTTTTAGCAAATTCTTCATACATGTCTGTCCATTCGTAGTTTTCACCATTTGCCGCATCATTTAAGTTTGTTAATGTATCGGGAATGTTTCCACCGTTTAATTCTTTGAACCACATTTTAGCATGTTCTTTTTCATTATTTGCTGTTTCTTCAAAGATAGCGGCTATTTGTTCATATCCGTCTTTTCTTGCTTTTGATGCATAATATGTGTACTTGTTTCTTGCTTGACTTTCACCGGCAAATGCTGCTTGAAGATTGGCTTCTGTTTTTGTTCCTTTTAAATTCATTTTATTACCTCTTTTCCACATTAATTATATCATTTATATAAAGTTTATTCAAGACGCATATACTTATACTATGGAAAGATTGCCTTCAGAAACTGAATCAAAAATTGGAACTTTATTTGCCACTTTAGTTGGGTTTGCTTTAATTGATGGGTTTACGGCTTTGGAGCAGAACTCGATTGGCAACTGGTTTATGTTAGTAGGTCAGATTCTGGAGACGAATGCTGCTTTTTTACAACAGTTTAATCAGCAAAGGCAGGTACATCAGTCAAAAATTAAAAGTGATAATGATGCTTTTGAGATGGAAAAGTTAAAGAAAATGGTTGATATCTTGCAAAGGGAGTATGAAAAACTTGCAAAAGAAAATCCGCACTAGGCAGATTATCTATTTGTTCTAAAACGATCTTTTGGATCTAATATTTTCTTTCTTAATCTAATAACAGCTGGTGTAATTTCAACGTATTCATCATCATTAATGAATTCAAGTGCTTCTTCTAAAGAGAATGTTCTTGGTGGTACTAAAGCGATTGCTTCATCACTACTCTTACTTCTTGTATTTGACATTTCTTTATTCTTGCATGGGTTTACGTTAAGGTCGTTATCTCTGTTGTTAATACCAACAATCATACCAATGTAAACGTCTGTTGCTGGGCCAATAATTAATTGTCCTCTATCTTGTAAGTTAAATAGTGAATATCCTAAACTCTTACCTGTTTCCATACTAACTAGTACACCATTTTTTCTGTTTTGAATGTTTCCAGCGTATGGTTTGTATGATGAGAAACTACGCACCATGATTCCCTCACCTTTTGTTTCAGTGATGAAATTACTACGGTATCCGATAAGTCCTCTTGTAGGTACTTCAAATTCTAAGTGAGTGTAATTTTCTTCTTGCTCTAGTTTTTGTAAAAGTCCTTTTCTTTCTTGTAAGCTGTTGATTATTGTGCTTGAGTAGTCATTTGGAGTATTTACGATAACTAGTTCATAAGGCTCACATTTTTGACCGTCTATTTCTTTAAATAGTACTTCTGGTTTACTTACGCATAATTCGTATCCTTCACGTCTCATGTTTTCAAGAAGGATTGATAGATGTAGTTCTCCTCTACCGCTTACTTTAAAGCCATCAGAGCCTTCTAGTTCTTCTACTTCTAAGCCAACATTAGTTTCAAGTTCTCTTTCTAGTCTTTCTTTTAAGTGTCTAGATGTCAAGAATTTACCACTTTGTCCAGCAAACGGTCCGTTGTTTACAACGAAGTTCATGCTTAGGGTTGGTTTTTCGATTTCAATTGGTTCTAAAGGATTAACTGTCCCTAGTTTGCATATTGTATCTCCGATTGATATGTCTGCGCATCCAGCAATTGTTACGATATCTCCATAGTAAGCAACGTCTTTTTCGATCTTTTTAATTCCTTCGGTAACATATAATTTTGAAATTCTAAAATTTTCTACACTACCATCATTTTTTACAAGGGTAACTTGTTCACCATTTTTGATTTTTCCTTTATTAATACGGCCAATTCCTAAACGACCAATATAGTCGTCATAACCTAAATTTGAAATTTGAAGTTGTAAGTCGTCGTTTTCGTTTCCTTCAAATGGTTTGCATTGTTTTACGATAGTTTCTAGAAGTGGATCAATAGTAGTGCTGTCATCATCTAGTGAATATTTAGCAATACCATCTCTTGCAGTACCATATATGATTGGGAAGTCTAATTGTTCATCACTTGCGTTAAGTTCACAGAATAAATCGAATGTCATATTAACTACTTCTTCTGGTCTAGCGTCTTTTTTATCAATTTTGTTTATAAATAGGATTGGTTTTAAGTTATATTTTAAGGCTTCTTTTAAAACAAATCTTGTTTGAGGCATTGGACCTTCTGCAGAGTCAACAAGTAAGATTACTGTATCAACTGTTTTGATAACACGTTCTACTTCTGATGAGAAGTCAGCATGGCCTGGGGTATCTACGATATTAATTTTGTAGTCTTTATATCTAATTGCACAGTTTTTAGAATAGATAGTTATACCTCTTTCTCTTTCTAGATCGTTACTATCCATTACGCAGTCTTTTACTTCTTCGTTTGATCTAAAAGCACCACTTTGGTTTAATAAAGCGTCTACTAAAGTGCTTTTTCCGGCATCAACGTGAGCTACTACTGCAACATTAATAATTTTTTCCATATAATTCACTTCTTTCAACAAACGCATAAATCATACTACAAATCAAGGTATTTTGCAAGAAAAATAGTAAATGTGAGTTTATTATGGTATACTTTTTTTAGGTGATTTTATGAAAATCAAGGCTTTATTTAAGAAATATTGGGGGTATATACTGGCATTTGTTTCATCTTTAGTTGTTATATCTATTTTGTTTTACTTGCAAGGTGTAGCTCCTTTTGGCGGGAAGAGTTTACTTACGATAGATTTTTTTCATCAATATGGGCCGATGCTTGGCGAGTTATTTGATAGGATTAAAAGTCATTCTAGTTTGCTTTATTCATTTAATATGAGTATGGGGCTTCCTTTTTATAGAAATTTCTTTAATTATTTATCTAGTCCTTTTAATGTTTTATTGCTTCTTTTTAATCATAAAGAGCTACTTACTTCTTTTAGCGTTATTGTTCTTGTTAAGTTATGTTTTAGTACACTTTTTATGTATATGTTTTTGAAGAAGAAGGTTGGGCTTTCAAATGTACTTACTGTGTGTCTTTCATTATTGTATAGTTTTAGTGCTTATTTTGTGGCTTATTACTGGAATATTATGTGGCTTGATGGGATGGTATTTTTGCCACTTATTGTTTATGGGTTAGAGAGAATGCTGATACAGAGAAAACCACTTGTTTATGTTCTTAGTTTAAGTATTATGATGTTTGCTAATTATTTTATTGCTTACATGATTTGCATTTTTCTAGTTATATATTTTATTATATTCATGGTGCAATATACTGATAAGTTTGATTTAAAGAAGATTTTATTTAAGTGTGCAATGTTTGGAATTAATAGTTTGATTGCTGCTGGGATTTGTGCATGGTTTTTGGTTCCAATGTTTAATGGACTTTCTAGCATAAGTGCGGCAAGTGATATATTTCCAAGTAGTCAGTATTATGCATTTAATTTTGCAGAATTTTGGGCTGGACATTTTAGTGGTGTAGTGCCAACGGTGTTGAGTTCCGATGTTAGTAATGCACCTAATATTGCTTGTGGTGTTCTCTCTATTTTGGCTTTTTGGTTATTTATATTTGATGAGAAATTGAGTCTTAAAACTAAATTTGCTTATTTGGGTGGTCTTGTAGTTTTGTTTATTAGTTTTTATATAGGACAGATTGATTTTATTTGGCATGCTTTTCATGTACCGAATGATTTGCCATTTAGATATTCTTTTGTATATAGTTTTCTGTTTGTTATTATTGCGGCTTATGGACTTCGCAGTATAAAGGATATTAAACCTAGATATTTGCTTGCTACTGCAGTTATGATGGGGTTATCTTTGCTACTTTTATATTTATATAGTTTGAAGTTTGAGAATATAACTGGGAAGATGGTTTTACTTAATGTTGTTGTTGGTATTATTTATTTCTTGTTAATTATTTTAAGTAAGTATTATTCAAATATGAAAAGGTTTGTTCCTGCTTTATTTCTAATTGTTGTTTCTTTAGAGATTGTTGGATCAATTAATACTAACTGGAATATATCTCATATATCAGAAAACTTTTATAAAGACTATAATGAGAAAAAGGATATTTTAAGTGTTACAAAAAATGTGGATAATAAGTTTTGCCGTGGTGAATTTACTAATATGCTTTCATTTAACGATCCATCTTGGTATGGTTATTATGGAATTACATCATTTAGTTCAATGATTTATGAGAATCTTGCAATATTACAGCATAATCTCGGACAACCTGGTAATGAAATAAATAGTTTTTATTATAAACAGAATACACCTATTTATGATTTGATAAATGATGTGTGTTATTATGTCGGTGATTTAGAAGATGAGGATAATTATACTTCTCGTGATGTTAATGGTTATACATTAAATCGTTTTAATAGTAATGCTAGCTTGTTCTATTTTGTTAATAGTAATATTAAATTTTGGGAATATAATAATTATAATCCATTTAATGTACAGAATGATTTTGTTAAAAGAACTACTAATATAGATAATGTACTTGAAAAAGTTGAACTTAGTAGTGGAAAAGAGTTTTATAAAGATGATGAACATATAATTATTAGATATGAATTAAAAGAGAGTGTGGAAAATTATTATATTTATAATAATAGTAGTTATATAGACTTTATGTTAGTTGATGGAGATTTATATTATAATACTGATGATTATAGTTATGTGTATAATTTGGAAGATATTAACATTACTTCTTATAATGATTATAATGAGAAGTATATTATTAATCACAAGAGTAACGAAAAAAAATCTTATTTGTATGTAGGTTTTAATAATTATTATGAATACGATTTTTATGTGTATAAGTTAAATCAAGAAAAGTATAATGAATTTGTTAAAAAGTTAGAATCTGTAAAAGTAAATATTGTAGATTTTAAAGAAGACGTTATTAACTTAAATGTTTCAAGTAAGGAAGGAACTATTTATTCTTCTATTCCATATGATGACGGATGGCATGTTTATATTAATGGAAAAGAAATAAGTAAATTTAGAATCGGAAATGCTTTTTTAGGATTTGATGTTCTGGATGGTGATAATGATATTAAACTTGTTTATAAAATACCATATTTTGGGCTAGGTTTGTTTATAAGCTGTTCTTCAGTAATTTTGCTTTCTTTAGAGATTTATTTATTAAGAAAAAAGTCACATTAATGCATGTGGCTTATTTTTTGTTAACAAATATTTTATCAATGTTTTTCTTTGGCATCATAATTTTAAAATCATGAATATTTGAAATATCATATTTTAAGACTGCTCTATCTAATTTTTCTCCGTCTATGCACCAGGCTTTTTTAGGATAATCTTCAAATTCAAGTTCTATATGATTTGTACGATAGAATTCTAGTCCTGATACTTTCGTAACATCTAGTGTAAGTAACATTGTAAATGTTCTGATAATATCTATTCTTTTTCTGAAATTACAAAATAGTACTTCAAATGTATCATCATCTAATTTTACATCTTTATAGAAGTTATTTATTCCTGCTATTCTATTTGCATTAGAAATAAGCATGAATGAATAGTAACCAGTCTTCTCTATACCATTTACTTTGTATGATAATTTATATAATTTTGTCGGACTAAAGAAGTCTTTTACACCTTCAATAAGATATGCTAAATATCCCCATTTTTTCTTTAATGTACGGCTAGTTTGATATGGAATATGCATGAATTTGCCAAAGCCAGCAACATATACAAATGGTTGTCCATTAATGATACAGATATCCATTTCTTTGATTACACCGTTTAGTAGTAATGATAGATTTCTTTTGATGTCTTTTCCGTAGCCAAACATTACACCTACGTCATTGGTTGTTCCTACAGGAATATGAGCTAACACTAGTCTATCTTTTCTCTGTAAGTTTCCAGTTACGGCTTCATTGAACGTACCATCGCCACCCATTGAAATAACTAAGTCACATTTATCTAGATGACTAATGATTTCTTTAGCATGGCCTCTATATTCTGTACCAATGAATCTTGCAGAATATCCGTGTTTTTCTAATATTGTTTTATATTCTTTTAAATGTTTCGTTTTTAATGTATGCCCACTATTGGGATTATAAATTACTACACATGATTTCATTTTCTTCACCGCTTTAATTATATCTATCCTTTATTTTTATGTCAAATAAAAAAGTATCAGAGGATACTTCATATATAAATGGAGGGGCCTACCGGATTTGAACCGGTGCTCAGGGAGTTGCAGTCCCTTGCCTTACCACTTGGCTAAAGCCCCGTACAAGAAAGATTATACCAGATATGGATAACCTTTTCAATAAATTAAGTTAAATTTAGGAAATATTTGCTACTTCTAGTTTGAATTAGTATTTCTTTTCCTTCGGAATTCGCTACTTCATTCTGTACAGTGATGAAAACTGTATTTTTTACATACGCATTTGTTTTAGTTGTTCCATTATAAGTATATGTTTTATCATTACTTTTGTATCTTATTTTTAATAATTTATCAAATAAAGAGTTATATTTGTTTGAATTAAAAGTGTTAATTATCGGCAATGTGCTGTCTAGGTCTGCTTCGTACGTTACAACAAGTAGTTTTTGCAGAGCACTATTTTCAGTTTTTTCGACCCCAATATAAGTTTTACATTCATTATTTGTGCAATTTTCATATTCGTATTCATAATATGGAACAATTTTAGCGCTTTTAATTATTATATAAGACTTGTTATATGTAGTTTCACCTAGATACATTATTTCATTATAATTTTTATTTTCTTCAATTACTTCTTTATCAACATTTTTAGCTTTTACTCTGAATTTAGCATATTCGTATGTATAATTATTTTCTGAATCTATTGATACGGAGTTTAAAATATTTAATTTAAATGATTTGGTACTTGTCTTTTTAGAAATTGGAAATATAAGTGTTACTCTTTCTTCTTTATCTTTTGATACTACACTACCATTATAGGCTTTCCCAAAGTCTATGAAGTAATCTTTTAATGTGTTTTTAAAATATATTTTGTTACTTCCATATGATAGATACACTTCATCTTTGTTTAGAATTTTTTCTTTGCCAATACTTTTTAAAGATAAATCAACGATAACATACTTTTCATTATTATTAATTAAATTTCCATTGTAGTCGTATTCTGTAATGTAAGATTTATTTACTTTTATTTGTAGACCATTTACGACAACTGCTTTTCCGGCGCGGTGTGTTGGATTAATATTAATGTTTACTATTATGATTATTAGGAGAATTGCGCCTAAAGTTCCACCTATGATGGTGAAAATAAATTTGTGCTCTAGTATGTAGTACTTTAATTCGCGAATAATTCTTCTTGCTTTTCGTTCATACTTATATGTGTCTGTTCCAAGAACAAATTCAAACTCCTCGTTATCCTCCGCAGAAATTTCTAGTTCTTTTAGGTCTTTGCTAAAGTTAAATTTTTTTATATCAAAACCTATACCTCTTATAATATACATTATGATAAAGTAATAGTTTGGAAATGATAGTATAAGATAAATATCTCTTAGAGCCCTTGATGTTTTTTGAGACATGGTTGCATCATTTAGTGAAGTTATTGTATTAGATGCAATTATTAAAAGGATAAATATTAATATATAATATGCTGAGGTAAGTATGTAAAATGTGAATGGTTTCTGTTTGCGGCGCATTAAGACAACCATTATTATTGAAAATGCGATAACTAAGATAGTTGAAATAATAAATAATGGGGATACATAGTTTGACGCGGTGCCTTCGACAACTCTTATGTTGTTAGTTGTATAATCACCAAAAAAAGTCACTAAATTTCCGAATTTATTAGTGATAAAAAGAATTATTACACAAAGAATTATGTGAATAATTTTAAAGTTTTTTATTAAAAATGCGTAAGGCTTCTTAAATACCATATGTGTCTCCTATTGTTAAGTTAATTTTAACACAAAAAGAAAAGAAATTAAATCTATTTCTTTTATGAATTTTTATTTACGATTAATTGTCCTTCTCTTAGATATATTGTACTATTATTTTTAAGAAGTTCATTTTCGGTTGTTTCAAAAGTATTTGCAACTAAAGCTAAAGTGTCGCCATCTTTTGTTATATAATAAGAAAATTCATTTTTAGGTACCATTATAACTTGATTTGGATATATGAATTCGTTTAGATCTAGACCATTTAATGCTGCTAGAAGAGATGGATTGACGTTATAATTTTTGGCTATTTGGTATAAATTGTCGCCTCTTTTAATAGTGTAGTATTCATAGTAAATTTCATCATCTTGTTTTCTGTAATTTAACATTTTATCACTTCCTAATATAGGTTATTCTTATTAGGGAGTTTTGTTAATTAAAAATAAATATTTGATTTGATGAATTGAATTTCCATTCTGTGTTTGAAATTATTTTTTGTACCTGTTTACCAAATGTATATTTATAAAGTGTACCATCTGATAAATAGTAAACTTTTTCATTATCTATTTTGACAATATTATCTATTTTGTCATCGCTTACTAATATATTCTGACCATTGATTTTTAAAATTAATTTATTATCTTCGATATTATAATTATATAAATTGTATGTGGAAAATACTAACTTTTCTTTTATTAATTTATTTAGTGATGTTTTAACTTCTTCTTTATCATAGTAGATGCCATTTCCATCTTTACTGATCATCGTTATTTCCTTTTTGTTTGGGTCTATTTCATACTCATTTTTATATTTTGGATCTAATAAATATAGTTTATTGTTATGGGTTCCCAAAAAATACGAGTTTGATGAAATAGGTTTTTCTGATATAATTTCATCGATTTTATTACTTTTGATATTGATTCTATAAAACTTGGTAAACTCATATTTTTCGTCATAGTTAGCGGTAACTAAATATTTATCGTTTGATATAGATATTTTGTTTTCATAATTATCATTTTTTAAAATTGTTATATTTTCTAATTTGTTATTTTCTATTTTGTAGTATCCCTTGTAATTCCATATAAAGATTTTTTCAGAATTTTTATATATTTCTATATTATTTTCTGTATTTATTGGTGACTCGTTGTTAATATTTGAATCTATAATAATTTTATCATCATTAGTACATAATTTATAGTTACTTTCAAAAACACTTATTGTGTAACAATTTTCCTCAACTTTTATATTTGTTATAAGTTTTCTTTTCTTTATATATTTATGAATCACTTGGTAAGGAATTTCTAATTTATTATCCTTTATGATAAAAAGATAAGTTTGATTGTCTTTGTTGTATTGTTCAGTCACTTCTAATTTATTTATAGAATATTCAGTTTTATAATTTCTTGGAGTATTTGAAATTATTATAAATATGCAAAATGGAATAATTATTATTAATATAAGCATTATTATTTTTTTCATTAATACCTCTTTTGAAAAAAGAACTCATTATGAGTTCTTTTTCTTTTCCTCTAACATATAAGAGTTTATTGTAGTTTGAATTTCGGGAAGGGCTTTTTTTGATATGTTTGAGAAATGAACTACTTCTTTCATTGTATCGATAGTTATTGTTCCCCATATTATGCCTGCATTTATTTGCATGTCATTATATAATTCAGGAGTTATGGAAATTACTTTATAGCCAACAATAAGTCTATCTTGAGCGACAATAATTCTTTGAGTTGTTAATGCAAGAACTGCTGTATCAAAGATACTTCCATGATCATTATTATTCTGTGCTGCAAATGCATATATAACTGTTTCACCAGGGTTTAAGTTTCTATCAACTAAATCTGAGTGTTTTTTTGTTCTCCACCAATTAATTGTGGCGGGGTACTTTTTTTTAAATTCTCTAACATAATCATAAGTTTTAGCCATATTATTCTCCTTACTTAATCATTCCAACTGTTTTTAATTTACTTTCTAGACTCGCTTTATTAATGTAGCCACCGATACAATCAACTTCTTTACCTTTTTTAGTAAAGATTGTAAGTGGTGTCCCAAAGCCTGATGAAAGTGGTAAGTCTTTTTCTTTGCTTTCTGTACACTTAGCTGGGATATTTAATCCTGAGTTTAGAATCTTGTTATATTCATCTTTATCGAATGAATCAGAATCTATGTAGTAAATATCTGCGCCTTGTTCTTTTGCAACTTCATTGTAAATTGGTTTAAATTTATTACACCAATAACATGAATTTCTACCAAAGACTGTCATTATAACTTTTTTACTTTTAATTACTTTCATGTATTCGTCATATGTTGATACTGTTTTATATGCTACTTCTTCTTCAGGAATTATATTGTTTAAGTATTTATTAATTTGAGTTTCTAGTTGTTTGTCATTTAAATCTTCTGAAGATTGGTATACTACTTCTTTTTCATTTAGGAAAACCCATGCTGTCTTTGTTAAGTCAATGTTTGCTTTTTTAAAAGATTCTTTATCAGCATCATTAATACTTTCTACATTGATTGTTTTAAATTCAGCGGAAGTTTCACTAGTATTGAATTCTTTTTTTAAATTCTTTAAAGTATCAACCTTAGTATCAACATCTTTTCCTACATAAATAACTGCAAAACTATTTTTATTTACTAATTCAGAATAACTGCTGTAACTTTTGATAGTTTCTATGTGGCTATTTTTGTAGTAGTCAACATAAATTGGAATTAAAAGAATTATTATTATAACAATTGCGATAATCCAGCTTCTTAATGTTCTACTCATATTTACCTCCTATAAGTATTTTATCTTTTTTATTAGTATTTTTCAATATTTTATTAAAAAAAACAACCGAAATGGTTGAATATTTCTATTTGGTGGAGCCGAGCGGATTTGAACCACTGTCCAAAATACTATTTATGTATCTTCTACAAGTTTAGTTAGTTTATTAGTTTTTCAATATCTGCAAACTAACAAAGTTTATATTGAATATCTTCTAAAAAATTCTTTTTAGTACCGAAGAAATACTAAAATATATTCTGCTAATATGAACCACCTATTATCTTCGCAGAAATAAGATTAACAGGTAGTGCTTTAATTGCTACTAAGCAAATGCTAAAGCTGTATTAAAATTAGTTTTGTCAGTTATTTTAACTGTATTGCTATTTTAGGAATAGCGTGCCACCTGCAAATACATAAATATATATTCTGTCGAAACCATACGACCCCGATACGCATTAATAATAGCAAATTATTTATATTTAGTCAATTATTCTGCTATTTTTATAATATATTCTCCATCTTTAGAGTACATATATTTTTCTCTAGCATATTTAGCTACGTATTCGTCATCTTGAAGTTTAGTAACTTCCGAATTTAGTTCTTCTTCTTTTTCTAATAGAGACTGATATTTTTGTTTTAATTCTTTTGTTTCTTTACGGTTGTTTAATATTTTGCCCCATTGATCAATGCCAAAAACAGCAATATATGATATAGCTGCCAAGATAAATAATGAATAAACTAGTAATCTTCTTTTTGTCTTTTTCTTTGCCATTTTAGTCTCCTATTTTTATTTTAGCATTATTTTGATTTTTTTGAATTATAAGAAGTTTATTTTTTATGCTTTTTTATAAATTTTACATAATTTGGACAAAGAATTATGTTTATTAAGAAGATTAATTGAAGTAAAAGTGGAAAATTACCATTATTAATATGATATAAAAGGATTATATATGTTGTTGAGAATATTAATGTTATGCTAGAGAAAAGTGGTTTATGTTTTTTGATACTATGTAATATTAGGCTGAATACTAATGAATAGATTATTGTGTATATGATTGGTATTAGTTGTTTCATTTAAATAGTTTGGCTAAAATAGAAGATTCTTTATCATTTGTATCACTATAAGTAAAACTGTTAATCTGGCCTTTTATTGATACGTTTCCTTCAATTGTATCTAATTTTATCATTTCTAAATTTGAACCCTTAATTATTATACTTCCCATTACACTATCTAAGTCAAATTCTTTTTCATCGAAGCTGTTTATTTTTTTTATACCACTTATAATAATGTTTTTGCGATCTGTAAGTTTAATTATATGGTTTAATGCGGGTACGTCTATTATTTTATCCATATTGCCTCCTGATTAAGTATATTATTTTAAATAAAAAAAATGCTAATTTCTTAGCATTATTCAGCCTTATTGTATTCGTCAATAATAGCATCTTCAAATTGTTTGCGTACGTCTGGGTTGATTGGGTGTGCTATATCTCTGTATCCGCCTGTAGCAGTTTTTCTACTAGGCATAGCAATAAATAATCCGTTGTCACCTTCAATGATTCTAATGTCATGTACAGCGAATGCATCATCTAATAATACAGAAGCTATACCTTTCATTCTTGAACCCTCTTTTTCAATTTTACGTACAGTTACAGATGTAATTTGCATAACATTCACTCCTTCTAAGATCTTTAACCTAATTTAATTTTAACCCATTATATTTTAAATTGCAACGTTTTTTATAAAAAAGTCATAAAAATGTCGTTGCTTAAAATGTCTGAGTATGAGTAACTTCTTTTTTCAATGCCATTATCGACTATAAATACATGTGAGTATATTTCTGTAATATTTCCATAAAAGATATCAGTTTTATTTCGATTTTCTTTGGATACGACTTTTACTTCTTTGTTTAAATGGTTTAGGATTTGATTTTTAATTGATTCTATCATCTTGGATACCCCACAAACATTAAGCCATTACATTTAATTCCCCCTATGCCGTCTGCTCCATATTTTGTTTTATTTAGTACTGATAGTAAATCTATTACTTCTCCTTTTTCAGTTAGAGCGATTGATGTTGCAATTATTGCTGGGTCTAGCGCATGAATATTTATTCTTTTTGGACTTGATGCAAAATTTGCCCCACATTTTAAAAGTTCTTCATAATCACTTTGACAAGCACCAGCTATTATGATTAGTTTATTGTTATCTTTTTCGTATTTTCTTGCTTTTTTTACTGCCTCACAAAAATATTTGGAGTTACGATAGTTATTTATATCGTTTTTGTTTCCTTTTTTTGAATAGTATGCATCATGGCCGGTTATGATTATTATGTCCGGCGTGTATTCTTTTAATAATCCTTCTATTTTTAATGGTAGTTCTTCTTCTTGTAATACCTTACCTATTGCTTGTAAATTATATTTCTTATAAAAGTTTAAACAGCGTGTGAGATAGTCTTTATCACCATCTATTTGCATTATTTTGGGTGGCATGTAAAAGTAATTGCTACGATCTAGGGCTTTGAAGTCTTCAATGTTTTCGCCGAATTTATCTTCACTTTTTTTATTTACTAAAACTAAATCTGTTATTTCGGCATCTGCATATAATCTGACATCTATTCCCTTTAAGTAGCATATATTTTCTTTAATATTCAGTATTTTAAATATTGTGTCATTATTGTAACTTTTTCGGGTTACAAAGTCTCCTTTTTGAAAATTCATATGATTCACCTAAAAAAGTATATGCTTAAATTAAAAAAAATTTCTAAATTTGATTAGAAATTTCGATAAAAATGTCAATTGGAATTTGCTCTGCTCTATTTTGCATAGAAAAGCCGTGAGATTCAAGGATAGTATTTATTTGTTCATAATCATAATTTTTTAAGTTGTTTTTAAGAGTTTTTCTTTTGAATTTAAAAGCTTCTTCTATTAATTTGTTGTATTTATCTAAGTTATTTATTTCTTTAGTTGTTGGAGTTAATTTGATTATTGCACTATCCACGTTAGGTACTGGAAAGAAGCAGTTTCTACCTACTTTAAATAATTTAGTAACATTATAAAAACTTTGGACATACACGGTTATGTATCCATATTCTTTACTATTTGGTTTTGCTGAAAGCCTGTCGGCTACTTCTTCTTGAACCATTAAAATTATTTCACAGGGGTTTATTTTGCTATTTATAATTTTGGTTATTATTGGAGTTGTTATATAATATGGAATGTTTGCGATAACGTAAAGATTTTTGTATTTAATATTTTTTAATTCTACATTTAAATCTACTTCTAAAAAGTCTTTGAAAGTAATTTTCGTTTTGCTATTTTTTATTTGATCCAACTGTTTTGAAAGAGTTTCGTCAATCTCAAAAGCGATTATTTGTGCATTAAATGCTTGAAGTTTTTTTGTTAGGTTGCCACTTCCTGGTCCTATTTCAATTATAAGATCGTCTTCATTGATGTTTGTGCTTTTTACTATTTTTTCAAGAATATTTTCATCATATAAAAAGTTTTGACCATATTTTTTTTTATAGTTTATTTTTTCCATAAGTACATCACAGGTATATAATAACATAAAAACAGATAGTTTCAAACTACCTGTTATAACCAAATCTTAAAATTTGATATGATATATTTTTTCTACCTACATTTGATAATGCATAGGCTTCACTTTCAACTAGTAAATCTAAAGCTGTTCCGGTTACGCCTCTATCTAGAACTATTGCAGTTATATTCTCATTATTTAAACTAAAATTTACGATAGATCCACATGGGAGACTTTTTGATGAAGCGACTATTTTTACAGTACCATAATCTTTATCTTGATATGTTGTTGTACCATCTAAGACATTTTGACCGGTACATCCAAGTGTTCCACCACATAGAGGGCAATTTGCTGCATAGCCCGTTAGTACACCATTGTAAGTATCTAATGGATAATATAAATCGTTATGATTAATTTCATCTATTTTTAAGGCCATTGCAGTTAAATCAAGGGTTTTATTTAAATTGTTGTTACTTGTTTTTACTTCTTGTTCTATGATTCCTGTTTGACCGCAAACTGCTATTATGATAAAAATTATTAGAATTTTTGCTGTTTTAAGAATATTTCTTATTTTCATCTGGCTTCACCTATTTTTGATTTTAGCATAATTATTCTATAATGTCAAAAAGCTCATGAAAGTTGTTTTCTAAGATGTTAGATAGTTCTTCTTCGTTTATGTTTAATGCTTCAGATAATGCTCTTAAGGTGTAAATCATATATTTTGGTTCGTTAGGTTTTCCTCTATAAGGCTCTGGAGTTAGGTATGGGGCGTCAGTTTCTAGAAAAAAACTATCTGGAGAAAGGTCTTTTATTTCTTCTTTTAATTTACAATTTTTAAAAGTTATTACGCCACCTATACCTAGCTTGTATCCAAGTTTTAAAAAGATGTTTGCTGTCTCTTTGCTTCCATTAAAGCAGTGAATTATTCCTTTTGTTTTATATTTTTTTAAGGCGTTAATTAAATCACCAGTTGCTTCTCTATTATGGATAATTACTGGTTTGTTTGTTTTAGTTGATAATTCTAAAAACTTTTCTAGCAGTTTTATTTGGTCTTCTTTATTTTCTTTATTATGATAGTAGTCAAGTCCTATTTCACCAATTGCAATTATTTTAGGATTATTTAGATTTTTTTCGATAAAAGCTAGTGAATCTTCAGTTAGTTCATTGATGTTATCTGGATGAAAGCCAAGTGCTCCATAAACATTTTCATATTTGCTTACTAGTTCGAGAACTTCTTTATTTGTTTTATCATTATATCCATTTATAATTATTCTTTTAATATTATTTTGCTTTAGATTTTCAAGTATTTCTTGATAGTTTGGAACATCTGTTGGGAGAATATGAGTGTGACTATCTGTTAGTTTTATCATTTTCAATCCTTTGAAATAATACTACTGGTGTACCAACTTTTTTACTATCGTACTTCCCGAATGTTTTGATTGTGTCAATTGTTGTTTTATCTGTATTAATTTGTTTGAAAATTGATTCTGCTGTTTCTGGTAAAAAGGCTTGTAATAGTACAGCACCTATTCTAATACTTTCTATTAGATTGTATAGAACGGTCTTTAATCTTGCTTGTTTTTCAGGTTCTTTTGCTAGAATCCAAGGTGTTGTTTCGTCAATATATTTATTGCATCTTCTGAAGATATTAAATAATTCATCTAAAGCGTCTGCTATTTTGAATTCATCCATTTTGCTATTTATAATTGCAATGCTGTTTGAGATTGTACTTTTTAAGTCGTCATCTATATCTTCAGTGATATTTGTGTTTTCAACTTCTCCGTCAAAATATTTGTTGATCATGCCAATTGTGCGATTAACAAGGTTTCCTAGAACGTTTGCTAAGTCACTATTTATTGAGTTTTCTAGTAATTCAATTGTGAAGTTACCATCACTTGCAAAAGGTATTTCGTGAAGTAGATAGTATCTTACAGCATCTACTCCATATTTTTCTACTAAATCGTCGGCATATACGATATTACCTTTACTTTTACTCATTTTATCTGATGCAAATAGTAGCCATGGGTGACCGAAGATATGTTTTGGCATTTCTAATCCAAGACAGTGAAGCATAATAGGCCAGTAAATTGTGTGAAATCTTAAAATATCTTTTCCAATTAAATGCACATTTGCAGGCCAGTATTTTTTGAAGGTTTCACTTGATTCTCCGTCTGGATTATATCCTAGGAACGTTATGTAATTAGATAAAGCATCGATCCATACGTAGATAACGTGATTTTCATCAAAGGTTACAGGAATTCCCCATTTAAAACTTGTCCTTGATACACATAGGTCTTGAAGTCCTGGCTTAATAAAGTTATTGATGATTTCATTTTTTCTTGCTTCTGGCATGATAAAATCTGGGTGCTTATTTATATAATCTTCAAGCCATTTTGAGTATTTACTCATCTTAAAGAAGTAGGCTTCTTCGTTTTTTTCGTGTACTTCTCTTCCACAATCTGGGCATTTGCCGTCTACTAGTTGTGAAGAGGTCCAGAATGATTCACAGGGTGTGCAGTAAAGTCCTTTGTATTCTCCTTTATAAATATCGCCATTATCATAAAATTTTTTAAATATTTTTTGAACAATTTTTTCGTGTTCTTTGTTTGTTGTTCTTACAAATTTGTCGTAGCTTGTGTTTACTATATCCCAAATATTTTTTATTTGACAGGCAATGTTATCTACATATTCTTGTGGGGTCATGTTTGCTTCTAAAGCTTTTCCTTCAATTTTTTCTCCATGCTCATCTGTACCAGTTTGAAAATATACATCATAGCCTTGTAGTCTTTTGAAACGGGCAATAGCATCTGCTAAAACGATTTCATAAGTGTTTCCTAAATGTGGTTTTGCTGATGTGTAAGCAATTGCTGTTGAAATATAATATTTTTCCATTTTTTTCCTCTTTTCTATTTTTAAACAAATAAAAAATCACAAATTAAGGACGAAGTTTTCCGCGGTACCACCTTAATTCATGATTTTGTCATGCTCTTATATCTTTAACGCGATTAACGTTTAAACTCTGGAGCCATGTTCATAATTAAAAATCTAATTCTTTTTCACCTGCCAAGAACTCTCTGTTAGTTTTCAATTACTACTCTTTCCTTCTTTGTTTATTAATGTTAATCTATCATATTATTTACAGAAAATCAACTGCTTGTTATGGAAGTTTCAATAATTTTTGATATTAATTTACAGAGTTTTTTTGTGTCTTGCTGATTTTCAGATTCAGAATATATTGATAATGTGCCAATTATTGTTGAGTTAAAAAGGATGTTTTCGCCAATTGTTTCCTTGGTTCCATTAACATTTCCAACTTCTATAATTGTTTTATTATTATCGGTTAATTTAATTGGAATTTTGTATATTTCATAGAATGCGTTTATTATTCCATTTATTAAAGCTTGATAGTTGTTAATATATGAGTATTTTTGAATTTCTATTTTGTTATCTGTTAGTTTTAAAAGAATATTTTCATTTTCTGATAATTTTAATTTTCCACGCAGTTCTTTAGGAATAACAATTCTTCCTAGATCATCTATTTTTCTTATAAAAGTAATTCCGTTCATATCATCACTATTTTATTTTGATGCGTTTATTTATTTTTATTCTATGTCATTTATAATTTCTTGTAAAAGTTCTGTTATATAATATATGTAATGCTTAGGTTGATTGATTATCGGTAGTGATATGATTATTTTTTTAAATTGATATCTAATTTTAAATTTTGGATTAATGTTGTACATTTTTAAGAAAAGTTTTTCGCCGTTAATTTTGTTTGAGAATTTTTCTGGAATTTGAATCTCTATCTGATTTTTTGTTTGAATTACATGATTAATTTCTAATTTGTTTGCTAGTTTTTCAAACCACTCTTCGTACATATATATAAGCATGTCCTCGTCTATTTTGCCAAATCTGTCTTCAAGTTCTGATTTTACTTTTTCTAGAGTTTCTTTATTGTCTATTGTGTTTATTAATTTATGTATTTCGATTCTTACACTTTCTTCAGTTACATAGTCAGTTTTAATATGTGTATCTACGTCAAGTAGTGATGATCTATCATCATCTTCATCTTCTGTTTTGATTCCTTTTAGTTCGTTTATTGCTTCTTCTAAAAGTTTTGTGTATAAGTCTATACCGACACTATCAATAAAACCTGCTTGTTCGCCACCTAATAAGTCACCTGCGCCTCTTATTGCAAGGTCTCTCATGGCTATTTTATATCCACTACCTAATTCAGTAAATTCTTTTATTGCTTTAAGTCTCTTCACTGCAGTATCTGATAAAGTTTTTCCTGGGGTATATGTTAGGTAAGCATACGCTATTTTATTACTTCGACCGACACGGCCTCTTAATTGATATAACTGACTTAATCCATAGTTTTGGGCGTCTGATATTATTAATGTGTTTACATTTGGTATATCTATACCTGTTTCAATTATAGTGGTGCACACAAGAATATCGTATTTATATTCAATAAAATCTTCTATTATTTTTTCTAATTCTGTTTTAGACATTTGACCATGTGCATAGCAAACTCGTGCTTCTGGCACCAATTTTGATATATGGGCGGCTTCATTTTCAATACCTTTAACATTGTTGTATAAGTAAAATATTTGGCCGTTACGAGATAGTTCTTTATATATAGCCTCTTTAGTTAGCATATCATTTTTTTCAACTACGTAAGTTTGAACTGGATATCTGTCAGAAGGTGCTGTGTCTAGTACAGATAAGTCTTTTAAGCCGGACATTGCCATTTTTAGTGTTCTTGGGATTGGTGTTGCAGAAAGTGTTAATATATTTACATTTTTTTTCAATTCTTTGATTTTTTCTTTTTGTGATACACCAAATCTTTGCTCTTCATCGATTACTAATAGGCCTAGTGATTTATACTCAATTTTTTCATTAAATAGCTTATGAGTTCCAAATACTAAATCAATTTTACCTTCTTTTAATCCCTCTAATATTTTATTAAATTCCTTTGTTGTAGTAAAACGATTAACAATTGCTATGCTTATTGGAAATTGTTTAAATCTTTCTAAGGCGCTATCATATTGTTGTTTTGATAATATTGTTGTTGGACATAAGTAGGCCACTTGATAACCGTTCAAGATCGTATTAAAGATTGCTCTAAATGCTACTTCTGTTTTACCAAAGCCTACGTCTCCGCATAGTAAACGATCCATTGGAATCGACTTTTTTAGGTCTAGTAAGATATCTTCTGAACATTTTATTTGGTCTTTTGTTGGGGTGTATTTGAATTCACTAGCAAATACTTCTTCTTCAACAAAATGATTATATTTTGGAGATTTTAGAGTCGCTCTTTCTGCATATAATTTTAAAAGTTCTGCTGAAATATCTTTGATTCTCTTTTTAACTGAGTTTTTTGTTTTTATCCATGATGTTGAATTTAGTTTATTTATTTTTGGCGGTGTCCCTTCGGCATCTGAGTATTTATAGATTGTGGTTATTTTTTCGACTGGAATATATACTTTGTCATTTCCAGCATAGTTTAGTAGGATGTAATCTTTTTTAAAGCCGTTTTTTTCAAGAGTAATTATTCCACCATAGATTCCAATTCCATGAACGCTGTGTACGATGTAATCTCCTGGTTTAATATCGCTGAAATCTTTGATTTTACGCCCTATTTTTACGGGATTATGATAATTTTTTGTTTGGCTTGTTTTTTCAATATCGTTTTCAGAAATAAAAATATTATCATCAATTATGAATCCTTTATTTAATTTTTCTTTTATTATATGGATATTTTTTGAGTTACTGTTTACCAGAGCTGTTTTTAGAAAATCTAGTATTATTTTATTTGTTATATAAATATAAATGTTGTGATTGTCTTCTTTATTTTTAATAAAATTTATAAGAAGTTCGTAGTTACCATTGAAATTTTCAATATTCTCACTTGCTATATTTAAAACGCCTGGTTTTGAGAATGCATAGAGATTTTTTTCTGTTGTTGCCTTTAGTTCTTCAAGTGTGAACATTAATTTTTCTTTTATATCGTTATTTTCTTTATATTCGAGTATTTGATCTGTTAGAGTTTTATAGCCTTGTAAGATTAATTCTTTATCATAATATATTAAATTTGGTTTATTTAAAAGGTTTAGAATTGAAATATGGTTATCACTGATTAGTTCTTTGTATGGATAGATTTCAGTTGTTTCAATTTCATTTATTGTTCTTTGACTTTCACCATCAAAGTTTTTTATGCTTTCTATTTGATTGCCGAAAAGTTCTATTCTTACTGGGTTATCGTAGTTATATGGAAAAATATCTATTATATACCCTCTTAGTGAGTACTCACCGGTTGATGTTACAATTGAAGTTTTTGTGTATCCATATTTATCAATAAGTTCTTCAAATGATTTACGATTAATTTTATCGTTTTTATTAAGAGTGATGTTCATTTTTTGAAGAACAGATTTATTAGGAACAAATTTTAAATAGCCCATTAGGTTTGTTATTACAAGTTTTTTATTTTCGTGTTGAATGGCATTTAGAGTTTCTAATCTTTTTACTTTAAGCTCTGGAGATACAGCAAGTGCCATCGTTGTTAAAAAGTCATCCATTGGAAAAAGAAGAACGTTGTCAATATACGTTCTTAAGTTGTTGTAAATTGTTGTTGCTTCATATAAAGAATTACACAAGACTAATGTGTCATTTTCGTTATTTTCATATTGATATTTTATATATTGTATTTTTAATTCTTCTGATAATCCAGATATGTCTGAATTATTTAAAATATCAGCATATTTTTTAGATATGTCCATAATTTACTCCTAATTGTATTTATTCATTAATTTATCGTTAGTGGCTCCGTCGATAAAGTCATTAATAATATTATTAATAATTTCCTGGCTGTTATTTAGTTTATCTAATTCTGATTTAGAGAATTTGTCTAGTACATAGTTTATTATGTTGTTCTCTGGTTTTGATATACCTACTTTCAATCTTAAGAATTCCTGGGTATGTAAATTTTCAATTATTGATTTAATTCCATTATGACCGCCTGATGAACTATTATATTTTAATTTAATTTTACCAAGCTCTAAGTCTAGATCATCTTGAATAACAAGAATATCATTTTTATTTATTTTGTAGTAATTAACAAAATAACTTACGGCATTCCCAGATAGGTTCATATATGTTTTAGGCTTAATGAATAGAATATTATCTTTATTGGTTTTTAAATTTATGTAATATGCATAACTATTTTCTTTCCAATCAGGATTTTTTATATAATTATCCAGTGCTATAAACCCTATATTATGTCGCGTATTATTATATTCTTTTCCTGGATTGCCCAGTCCGACTATTAATTTCATACTTCCTCCTATTAGATGTTTGTAAATATAGGTGACAGAATTTTGACATCATGTTTGCAATTTTTTTTAGCTTCAATAATTATCATAGAACCATTGCTATGTTCGTTTGGATATATAATTTGTAATCTTTTAATACCAAATTTATATTTTGTTAGAAGGTTGATTAATTCAATCATTCTATCTGTTCTATGAATTATATATAGTTTACCTTTGTCTTTAAGCATTGCATATGATGGTTTTATAATTTCTTCTAATGTTATATATATTTCATGTCTTGCTATAGATTTAATTTCATTTTTGTTTAATAATGACTCTTTTTCCACTTTAAAGTATGGTGGATTGCAGGTAATTATATCAAAATTATTTCCCGGGAAATAATTTTTAAGGTTTTTAAGGTCATCATTTATAATATTCACATTTTTTATATTATTTATTTTAATAGATTCACTTGCTAAATGGTAAATTTCTTTTTGTATTTCAATTCCAGTTATTTCAAAATTATTATTTGATGATAAAATTATAGGAATTGGGGCATTACCAGTACAAAGATCTAATATTTTTTTATCTTTGTAATCTGGTTTTACAAATTTTGCTAGAAGTAATGAATCTAAAGAAAATTTAAAATATTCATCATTTTGATATATTTTAAATCCTGTATCGTATAAATTATTTAGTATTGTACTATTTTTGTTCATCAATTGTAAATTCCTTTACTTCGTTTTCGAAAGTGACTTTATACTTTTTGCTTAAAACATTTATAGATACCACGGTTCCGATTTTGTCATCTATTTTAATTTTACTACCTATTTTAGGCAATTTTTCCTTGTTTTCTTTGTAAGTTTCATCTTCATATGCTAAACAGCATAGTAATCTTCCACAACATCCATTTATTTTTGATGGTGTTAAAGCTATATTTTGATTTTTGGCCATGTTGATAGAAATGGTATCCATTTTATTTAGATATTTGGCACAGCATAGTTTTCTTCCGCAAATTCCTATTCCACCAATTTTTTTTGCTTTATCTCTTGCTCCCATTTGATGTAGTTCAATTCTAGTTTTATATTTTCCAGCAAGAAACTTAACTAGTTCTCTGAAATCTACTCTTTCATCTGAGACAAAGTTTATATAGAGTTGCTTTCTATCAAATGTAAATTCTGAATCCACTAATTGCATTTTTAAATCTAAACGTGACGCTTCTGCCTTAGCATCTTTTAAAGCCCCTTGGGCATCTTTTAAATTAATTAGGTATTGGTTATAGTCCTTATCTGTTGCCATTCTTACAACTTCTTTTAATGTGTTTTTTACGTCTTTATCTTCTATTGTCGTAATTTTACCGATTTGTTCTCCTCTTTCTGTTATTACAATAACATATTTTCCTATTTCAATTGGAAAATCTTTTGGATCAAAATTATATACCTTGCTGTTTTCTTTAAATATTACTCCACATACTTTCATTTTTACCTCCCTAGCGCTTTAGCAATTTTTGCTAATACTAATTCAATATTTACAGAACCATTTAACCATAAAATTGCTTTATTAATTTCTAACATTCTGTTGTATTTGTCGTTTAATTTAATTTCATCTATTTGATTTATTAGTATTTCTAATGCTTTAGATAATTTTTCTTTTTCCAAATTTTTATATGGCCTTATGTATAACATTATATCATATTTGTTATTATTTATTAGCTTTTTTAAATTATCGGTTATTTCTTTTATTTCTGGATCATCCATATTTGTTTTTTTAGTATTAAATATTTCACATCTACTTCTTATTGTTGGTAAAATTATGTTTATATCTGATGTAAAAAGAATACCTATTATATTTTCGTTTGGTTCTTCTAAAAATTTTAATAATTTGTTGCTTGCTGATAAATTCATTTTTTCTGCTGATTTTATGAAATAAACTTTTAATGTATTGTTAAAAGACATTGTCAAAAATTTGTTTTGAATATTTAAAATTTTATCTTTATCTATAATATTATTTTCTGGCTCTATTACTGCTATATCTGTATTATTTTCTATTTTCAATTTTGCTACAAGATTTTCGTGTTTTAGTAAATTATATATTTTGTTTAATAATTCTTCTTGATTATTTGTTTCAACCAAAAAAGCATGAGATAGTTTTTTCTCACGTACGCATAATTCTAAATACTCTATAAAATCTTGTTTCATATTGTTCCTCTATATGAAGAAGAAAAAACTTATTGCCAGTGCTATAAGCCCTGGAAAGCCTAACATAATAATAACTAATATATTAAAGTAATTGATTGGAATTAAAATATTAAATCCTTGCATTATTAAATCGAAACCATATATTAATAAAATTGAAAATACTATTTTTTTTACAAATCTAGTTATCATTTTTTCACCAATAATATATATGTATAAAGTTATATAGTTATGCTATAAGTTTCGTCGGTCTTCAAATGCTCTTTCTAATGTCAAGGCGTCTAGATAATCTATTTCTGTACCAACAGGTATTCCATAAGAAAGTCTAGATATTTCAACATTTTTATTTTTTAATAATTTATTTATATATTGCAAAGTTGTTTCACCTTCAATGGTTGGTTTTAAAGCTATAATTAATTCGATTCTTTCTTTTGAATTATTACATCTTTTAATTAGATTATCAATATTTATATCGTCTGGACCTATTCCATCTATTGGTGAAATCAAGCCATCTAGTACATGATATACGCCATGATATTTACCCATTTTTTCAAACATGAATACACTTTTATAATCTTCTACCACACATATGCTATTTTTATTTCGTACAGGATTATCACATATGTTGCATATTTCCTGATCAGTTATAAATCCACATACTGGACAAGGGTGCAATTTATTTTTTGCAATAATTAATGATGAAGCGAATCCTTGTATTTCACTTTCTTCTTTATTTAAAATGGATAATGCCATTCTTTCTGCAGATTTATCTCCTATTCCTGGAAGTATTTTAAAATTTTCAATTAGTTCTTCTAAAACCTTAGGATAAATCATTATAGTAACCCGTTTAGTCCATTAGCGTAAGCACCAAGTTTTTGTTCTTTGTCTTTATCTATTTTAGTTACAGTTTCATTAATAGCAACTATGATCATATCTTCTAATGCTTCTAGATCTTCTTGGTCTTTTACGATGGCTTTATTAATATTTATTTTATGAATTTTTTTGCTACCATACATTTCTACACTTAAAAATTCATTTTGTGTACTATATATGGTTGAATTGATTTCACTTTGTTTTTTTTGAATATCTTTTTGAATTTTTTGGGCTTGTGCCATTAAATTTTGCATGTTCATTATTGTTCACCTTTTTCTCTCTATTTTATTTCTATTAAATCTTTACCAAAAATTTCAAATGCACTATTGCTTTTTTCATCTGTAGCAATTTCTTTAGTTGCTATTTCTGATAAATTCTCTTCCATATAAACATATTTTTTATTTTTATTCTTGATATATTCTTCTTTAGCTTTAGTGCATTCTTGCTTTAATAAGCAAATTATTTTGTATTGTTTGTTAAACTTCGTGTTGTATTCTTCTTCAATAGTTTCAAGATTTGAATTAAATAAATATACTGCTGTCTCTGTATTTATTGAAAGCACTGCAATATTATCTGAAACTATTTCTACTTCTGCGTCTTCAATTTTTGAATATAAATCGCTGTTTTTATATTTAATATCTTTTTTTAATTCGTTCCAGTTTATGGAAAATGATTCTTTATTAATTTTACTAGCAGTTATAAATACATTATTTGTTCTTATTTTTTTTAATTTATTTATTTCTTCGTCACTATGTGAAGGCATTACTGTCTGGTTTAAATGCTTTGTAATTTCTTTTAGTTGTTCTTTATTATTTGAAATTTCTGTAATAGTGTCTATTTTAAAATCATTTTCGTTGTTTATTTCCTTAGAAATTATTTCCCGGGAAATAATTTTATCTGAATTTTTAATTGATTCTACCCTGTTTTGTGTCTTTATTTTACTTAATATCACAATTTTTATTAAAGTAAGAGCATCTTTTTTTAGGTAACAGTTTGATATTTCAAATGCAAGTTCTTTAATCGTTTGTTGGTCATTAAATACTGATGACTTGTTTTGAAGTATTTTTATTTCTTCATTATATAGATAATTTAATATTTTTGAAATTAGCAAATTTATTTCTAGGCCTTGATTAGCTATGTCATCAAAAATATTTTGCAAATTTTCTAAATTATCCTCTTTGGCTGATAAAAATATTTCTTCTATTGTTGAATCACCTATGATTCCAAAGCAATTTTGAATTAGTTCTGTTGTTATTTTTTTATTTTCTTTTGATAATTGATCTAGGTATCCTAAGGCATCTCGCATTCCACCATCTGCTAAATCTGCGATGTATTCTGCAGCGGACTTTTCAATATCAATATTTTCTTCTTTTGCAATTGATTGGATTCTATCACAAATTATGTTTTTTGGTATTTTTCTAAAAGTAAATCTTTGACATCTAGATAATACCGTTATTGGCACCTTTTGAATTTCAGTAGTTGCTAAAATGAAAATAACATGCTTTGGTGGCTCTTCTAAAGTTTTTAGAAAGGCATTCCATGCACTTTGTGATAGCATGTGGACTTCATCAATTATATATATTTTATATTTAGAATTTGAAGGAAGAATTTTTACGTTATCACGAAGTTCTCTTATTTCTTCTACACCATTATTTGATGCTGCATCGATTTCAATTATGTCCGGATTCTCATTAAAATTTTTACATGAGTTGCATTCACCACATGCAATTCCGTCTTTTGCATTTTCACAGTTAATTGCTTTTGCAAATAGCTTTGCTGTTGAGGTTTTTCCGGTTCCTCTTGGACCATTAAAACAGTACGCATGTGCTAGTTTATTGTTTATTATAGAATCTTTAAGTATTTCTTTTATTGAATCTTGACCATATAAATCGTTAAAGTTTTGTGGTCTATATTTTCTGTAAAGTACTTTATATGCCATTTAAACCTCCTATATTTATTATATCATTTTACGCTTATTTTTCCAGAATTTATTGATAATTTCTTGATATTTATCTTCTTTTTCGCTCATGTCTTTTAATTTATTAAATATGGTTTTGTTATATTGATTTTTTTCTGGTAATCTTGGTAATAAATAGTACACATTTTGTATTCTACTCTCCTTTATTACTGACTTGCACATGTCACATGGTTCAATGGTTACATATAGCGTACATTTGTTCAATCTCCAACTTTTAAGTTTTTTATTTGCTTTGGTGATTGCTAATATTTCCGCATGATTAATTGTCTGTTGTTTAATGTTTCTAGTATTATAGGCTTTTGAAATTATTTTGCCGTTTTCATCTATTATTAAAGCTGCAATTGGAACTTCACTTTTCTTCAATGATTTTTTGCTTAAATTTATTAATTCATTAATGTATTTTTCTTCCATAATTTTTCCTTAAAAAAAGTGCACATATTCAGAGGCAAATGTGGCTGCTTTCTTCCGAATCTGACCAGTTTATTGCATAAATATTGCACAAATAAATGTTATCATACTTATAACATTGTTGCAACTTATAGTGCTAATTTAACAATGTTTCACGTGAAACATTGTTGATAAGTATCACTTATTGATTTTTTTATTTTTCTAGATATTAATGTCATTATACTTTGTTTAAAGGTTTCACGTGAAACTATGTTAATATCTTTTCTTTAATGTAATACATTTTATTTACTATATTATTTATTATTGTTAATTTCTTTGATGTTTCACGTGAAACATTTGATTGTTGATATCTTAGAAGATTTTAATTATCTTTGATAATTTTATATTAATTTTTAACGTCTTCGTTTAAAAGGTTTCACGTGAAACTATGTTAATAAATCTTATTTTTATAACAAAAAAGACTAATTATGATTATTTGTTAATTAATGAAATATCCAACATATTATATTTTTTTAATGTTTCACGTGAAACCTTGTGGAAAAGTACTCCCTCTTTACTTTTTATGTCTCACGTGAAACATAAAAAAACGAATAGCTAAACTATTCGTTTTTTTCAATAATTTCTTCTTCTGACTCTTTTTCTTTCTGAACAAGACTTACTGATGATACTTTTTGCCCAGATTTTAGATTAATTAGCCTTGTACCTTGAGTAACTCTACCTAATTGTGATACTTGTTCTAATGGTAATCTAATGATTATTCCTTGATTTGTAATAATCATGATGTCTGAATCAGCAATAACCTTTTTAATACTTGCTATATTTCCGTTCTTTTCTGTGATATTTAGGGCTTTTACGCCTTTACTTCCTCGTTTTGTCTTTCTATATTCAGAAATTAATGTTTTTTTACCATAACCATTTTCGGTTACTATTACTATGTTATCATCGTCATTCACAGTTTCGATGCTTACGCACTTAGCACTTCCTAGGTTGATGCCTTTAACACCTGATGCTGTTCTTCCCATAACTCTGATTTCATTTTCATCAAATACATTCATTCTACCTTCAGAAGAAGCTAATAAGATATTGGATTCACCATTTGTTTTTTTAACACCTATTAATTCATCATTCTCTTTAAGTTTTATACAAATTTTTCCGGTTGCTCTAATATTTTCAAATTCTTCTAGGTTTGTACGTTTGATTAAGCCTTGTTTTGTAGCTAGAATTAAATATTTTTCTTGGTTTTCCACATTTAATTTTATGATGTTACTTATTTTTTCATCTTTTTCCACAGGCAATACGTTAACTATTGGTAGTCCTTTTGATTGTCTACTGAATTCTGGTATTTCATATCCTTTTAATCTATATACTTTACCTTTATTAGTAAATATCATTATATAGTCATGAGTTGATAGATTTAGTAAGTATTCCACAAAATCTTCATCATTAGTTGACATTCCCTTTACACCTACGCCACCACGATTTTGAATTTTATATGTATCAGATGTACATCTCTTAATATAACCATTCTTTGTTACTGTTACAATGATGTTTTCCTCAGGAATTAATGATTCATCTTCAATATAGTCTATAGCTGTCATATCAATAGATGTTTTTCTTTCATCACCATATTTATTCTTGATTTCGGTTAATTCATCTTTAATAATTTGTAGCACTTTTGCTTCGCTTTCTAAAATTGATTTTAATTCAGCAATTAATTTATGTAATTCGTTAAGGTCTGCTTCTATTTTGTCTCTTTCTAAGCCTGTTAATCTACGTAGTTTCATCTCTAGAATTGCTTCTGATTGAATTAATGTTAGTCCAAAGCGTTTCATTAATGCTTCTTTAGCTACATCATCGCTTTTTGATTCTTTAATGGTCTTTATTACGGCATCAATGTTATCTAATGCAATCTTTAAGCCTTCTAAAATGTGTACTTGCTTTTCTGCTTTATCTAGGTCAAATTTTGTTCTTCTTACGATAATTTCTTTTTGATAATTAATATATTTTTCAATTATTTCTTTTAATCCAAGGGTTTTTGGTACACCGTTATCCAACATTAAGAAGATTATTCCATAATTTGTTTGAAATTGTGTATGTTTAAATAGCTTATTTAGAACAACTTGAGCATTAGCATCTTTTTTTAGAGTTATTGTTATTTTAATACCTTCTTTTAGGTCTGTATGATAATCAGCAATACCTTCTATTGTCTTATTATGGACTAATTCAGCAACTTTATTTTTAAGTTCTGAAGTGTTAACTCCGTATGGAACTTCATCTACAATAATATAGTGTTTACCATTTTTTTCTTCTATTTGGGCTTTACTTCTAATAGTTATAGTGCCTTTTCCTGTTTCATATGCTTGTTTAATACCACTATTACCTAGTATTATTCCACCTGTAGGAAAATCCGGGCCCTTAATATGATTCATTAGCCCTATAACGTCGATATCTGGGTTATCTATATATGCAATGCATCCATCTATTACTTCACCTAGGTTGTGAGGGGGAATATTTGTGGCCATACCTACTGCAATACCCATTGTTCCATTTACTAGGATATTTGGGAATCTTGATGGTAAAACTGTTGGCTCTTTTTCGCTTTCATCGAAGTTTGGTGTGAAATTAACTGTATCTTTCTTGATATCTCTTAATAATTCTAAAGATATTTTTGATAGTCTTGATTCGGTATAACGCATTGCTGCTGCACCATAACCTTCGATATTACCAAAGTTTCCGTGTCCATCAACAAGCATATATCTGTAGCTGAAATCTTGAGCCATTCTTACCATTGCTTCATATATACTTGAGTCTCCATGTGGATGGTATTTTCCCATTACATCTCCGACAATTCTTGCACTCTTTTTATGCGGTTTATCTGGAGTGTAACCTGATTCATACATTGAGTAAAGAATTCTTCTATGAACTGGTTTTAAACCATCTCTTAAGTCTGGAAGCGCACGTGATACTATGACGCTCATTGAGTATTCTAAGAAGGATGTTTTTACTTCATTTACTATGTTATTTTCTTCTAATCTGTCTCTACTATGATCCATTTTTTACCTCCTAAATATCTAGATTTTCTACAAATGTAGCATTATCTTCTATAAATTTACGACGTGGTTCTACTTCTTCACCCATTAGTCTAGTGAATATTTCGTCTGCTTGCATTAAATCATCAACTGTAATTTTTCTAAGAACTCTTGTGTTAATATCCATAGTTGTTTCATTAAGTTCTTCGGCATCCATTTCACCTAAACCTTTCATACGCATAACATCTGGTTTAGTAGTTGCTGGAAGTGATGCAAGATATTCTGCTTTTTCGTCTTCATTTAGTACATATTTAATCGTTTTTCCGTGCTTAATACAGAATAATGGTGGTTGAGCTGCATATACATGTCCGGCTTCAACAATTGGTCTAAAAAAGCGATAAAATAGTGTTAAAAGTAGTACTCTGATGTGTGACCCATCGACATCGGCATCGGTCATTATTATTATTTTGTGATATCTTAATTTATTTAAGTCGAATTCTTGACCAATTCCTGTACCAAATGCGGTAATAATTGTTCTTATTTCTTCGTTTCCTAAGGCTCTATCTAATCTTGCTTTTTCAACGTTTAATATTTTACCTCTAAGTGGAAGTATTGCTTGGGTCATTGAGTTACGGCCTTTGATTGCGCTACCACCGGCACTATCTCCCTCGACTAAGAATATTTCACAAACTGTAGGGTCTTTTTCTTTACAATCTACTAGTTTTCCACCGAAGTTAACTACGTCTAAGTCACTTTTTCTTCTAGTAAGTTCTCTAGCTCTTTTTGCTGCTACTCTAGCTCTTGCGGCTGTCATACATTTATCCATTATAAGTTTTGCTTCATCTGGATTTTCTAGTAAATATCTTTCAAAGCCTTCTGAGAAGACGTCATCAGCTATTTTTCTTACTTCAGCGTTTCCTAGTTTTGTTTTTGTTTGTCCTTCAAATTGTGGATCCGGGTGCTTACAAGAAATAATCATTGTTAGCCCTTCTCTTACATCTTCTCCTGATAGTGGATCGTCGTTATCTTTTAGATATTTGTTCTTTTTGGCGTAGTTGTTAATGATTCTTGTTAATGCTCTTTTTACTCCATCTTCGTGTGTTCCACCTTCGTATGTATTAATATTATTTGTAAATGAGTAAACTGCTGAGTTGTAAGTTTCGTTATATTGTAGTGCTACTTCAATTGAAATGTTATCTTCCTGGCCGCTAACATAGATTATTTGGCTATTTAGAGATGTTTTATTTTCGTTTAACATCTTAACATACTCAATTATACCACCTGTGTATAAAAACTCTTCTTTATGCTCAATATCACGTAAATCTGATAGGATTATTCTTAAGCCTTTGTTTAGGAATGCTAATTCTCTAAGTCTGGTTTTTAGTGTATTGTAGTCATATATGGTTGTTTCAGTGAATATTTCTGGGTCTGCTTTAAATCTTACGGTAGTTCCGGTTCTGTCTTTAGAACATGTATCTATAATTTTTAGTGGTCCAGTTGAATGTCCACCATTTTCAAATCTTTGAAAGTAAACATTGCCTTCATGATATACTCTTACTTCTAGCCATTCAGATAAAGCATTTACTACGCTGGCACCTACTCCATGTAGTCCACCTGATACTTTGTAACCATGCCCACCAAATTTACCACCGGCGTGCAATACAGTAAAGATGGTTTCGATTGTTGATAGACCAGTTTTACTGTTTGTTCCAGTTGGAATTCCACGACCATCATCTCTTACTTCAATTACGTTACCTTTATCAATTATAACTTCGATATCGTCACAGTAACCAGCAAGTGATTCATCTACGGCGTTGTCAACTATTTCCCATACAAGATGATGTAAGCCTTTTACACTTGTTGTACCAATGTACATACCTGGTCTTTTTCTTACGGCTTCAAGACCTTCTAAAACCTGGATATCGCTGTCATTATAAGTATTTTCATTCATATTTTGTCACCTTTATCTTTCCTTTACTTATTTTATAAACATTACAATTATTTAATATGGACCTGCTAACTTTGTGTATGTCTGTTGTTGTAATGAATATTTGAATGTCTTTATCTAAATATTGTAAAATGTTGTTAATTTTGGTTTTGTCTAGCTCACTAAATAAATCATCTAGTAATAATATCGGTTCTTTCTTTAGGTTAACTTTGCAATATTCAATTTCTGATAGTTTCATAGCGATTATTGCATTTTTGGTTTCGCCTTCTGAAAGGTAGTCTTTGATATTTTTATTATTAAATTCGAAAACATAGTCATCTAAGTGAATGCCGTGATTTGTTTTGCCATAATTTAAATCTTTTTGAAATGATTTATCATACAAATTTTGCAATTCACTAGTTTCGAGATTTTTAATATTTGAAATATACTTTAATTTTAATAGAGTTTTACCAGTTATTTTTTCAAAATAATATGGTAAGTATGTGTTTATTTGCTCTATAAATTTTGCTCTTTTTTGACTTATTTGAATATTTAGATCTATCAGTTTATTTGTGAGAATGTCTAAATAACTTTTAGGAATCATGCTATTTGTCATCATTGATTTTAAATAAGTGTTTCTTTGTTTTAGAACTCGATTATATAGACTTAATAGTTTTAAATATTCATTGTCAAATGAAGACAACTCCATGTTAATTAGTTTGCGATGAATACCAGGATTATCTTTTACTAGTTTCATATCTTCTGTGCTAAACAAAATTGTATTAATTTTTGATATATAGTCCCCTATTTTACTTATTTGAGTGCCATCTATGGTGATTCTTTTATTTTCTTTATTGATGACTATTCTATAAGTATTTGTTATTTTGTCTTTTATTTTTGCCTCGATTACAGCATAGTCAGAGTCATCTTTGATTAAGGCTGTATCTGTGTTTGTTCTAAATGATTTTGTAAGTGACAGATAAAAGATTGATTCTATGATGTTTGTTTTGCCACTTCCATTATTACCAATTATTATATTTTTTGATTTAGAAAAATCTAATTCTAATTTTGGATAATTTCTAAAATTTGTAAGTTTTAATTTAGTGATTTTCATTTTTAACCCTCTTTTAGAACAAATTTTTAACAAAATAGGTTTATGCGTACTCCTATATACAGTTATTATTATATCATAATTTAATGGGTTATAAAATAAAAAAAGGCTTTATTTGCCTCTTTTTTTAAACTTTTTTTCTAATAATAGTGATTTACTTAATTGATTATTCATAATGTTATAAGATATATCAAATTCTAAAGTTTCTTTGTTGTAAAATTCAACTAAACATCGGTCTTTTTTCTTATAGATGTTACTAATATTACCTGCATTAATCCAAGAACATTCTTTTAGCCTTGGTGAGCACGTTGGAAAAAATATAATATTCTCTTCTTCTTTAACAATAATTGGTGCTTTATAAGAGATGCCTGTTAATGATTCTGTTCCTTTAGCTCTTCCTTCAATGGTGCTTCCATTATAACGACAACTTTCATCCATTAGTTTATTTACTTTTTGGTTAACTATATAATATTTGTGTTTTTCAAAAACTAATGATTTGTTTTTTCCATATGGCATTAGTGCAAGTGTGTTTTTATTAATATTGTAATCTTTCATGTACTTCACCCCCTTGCTTTTAGTTATAGCACAGGTGGTTTGTCGAAATTTGTCGAAAAATGTCGAATTATGCACAAAAAAATAAAAAGTGAGATTTTTTCCCACTTTTAGTACGTTTTAATTGGTAGTATTAATTGGATTAGTGATTCGTCTTTAACTGATTTAAGTACAATTGGCTTAGAATCTGAGTTTAAGAATATTAGTAATTCTTCCTCTTCAAATGTTCTTAGGGCTTCTAACATATATTTTGAACTAAATGAAATAGATATGTCTTCTGATGTGTTTTTGTCTACTTGTACGCTTTCTTCGGATTTTCCAATTTCACTGGCATATGAAGAAACGATTAATTCATTATTTCTTGTTTCCATTTTTACAATGTTTTTTTCTTTACTTTGAGTAAGAAGTGCTGCTCTATCTATAGCACTGAAGTATTTATCTAAAGATGTTGTTAAAATAATGCTAAATTCATTTGGTATTAAGTTAGAAGTATTTGGATAAGTTCCATTTAATAAGCTTGATTGAAATAAATATCCATTATATTTAAATAAAATTTTGTTACTAAATGTATGTATTTCCACATTTTCATTTGTAGTAAGCAGTTTATCAAATTCATTAATGTTTTTACCGGGGATTACTATGTTGCATGAATCATATTCTTTATCTAAGATTATAGTTTTTTTAGCTAGACGATAAGAATCAGTAGCAATACATTCTAGTACATTACCAGTTATTTTGAAGTTTAAACCTGTAAGTAATGGTCTTGATTCCTGTGTTGAGATTGCAAATATTGTTTGGGAAATAATCTTTTTTAGTACATCGCTTTCTATAATGATAGGATTTTTTGTTTCTTCTAGATTTATTTGTGGATAATCTTCTATGTTTAAACAATTTAAATTATACATAGTGTTTTCTGTACTGATTATTACTTTTAGGTCTTCTAGTACTTCAATATTAATATCTGTATTAGGCATTTTTCTGATGATGTCTAGTAAGTATTTACTTTGAATTACTGTTTTTCCAGTTTCTGTGATGCTTTTAATGTTTTCTTTAGGAATAAAGTTTTTAATAACTAAATCACTATCACTTGCAGTAAGGTATAATCCTTCTTCTGTTAGTTCAAATAATACTCCATTTAATATTGGAATTATATTTCTTGGTGAGATAGCTCTCATTACGTTACTTAAACTTTCTAAAATAATATTTTTTTCAATCAATAATTTCATTTTTATTCCTTCTTTCTTTTTTTTATTATTATTGCTGTTGAAAATGTTAATAAGTCTTTTTTTCTCCACAATTATGGGAAAATTTTGATGTGTATTGTTTGTGCAAAACTTTTTTAATTAACAATTTTGTTTTTTATATCCTCTATTACTTGTCTTATGTTGTTTTCATCATTTTGAATTTCATTATTTATTTTATCATATGAGTGTAAAACTGTCGAATGATCACGATTACCAAATTCTAGTCCTATTTTTATGATTGTTTCAGATGTTGTCATTCGGCATAGGTACATAGCAATTTGTCTTGGATAATTGATGTTTGATGTTCTTTTTTTACTTTTAAGGTCTTCAATTGTTATGTGATAGTAATCAGCGACGGCTTTTTGAATTTTTTGAATGTCATTGGTAATATATATTGATTTACCAATGTAATCTTTAAGAGCATCTACGGCAAATTCAAGGTTAATTTCTTTAGGTCCCATCATAGCTGCATATGCATATAGTCTTGTAATGGCGCCTTCTAAGTGTCTTACATCGTTTTCACAGTTTGTTGCAATGTACTCTATTACTTCATTTGGAACCATTTTAGCAACTTCATGTCCAGTCATTTTATCTTTAAGAATTTTACATCTGAGTTCAAAATCTGGTGGCTCGATGTTTGCTGTTAGCCCCCATCTAAACCTTGTTAGTAATCTTTCTTCAAGAAGTTTTAAGTCGTCTGGTGAACGGTCTGAACTAATAATGATTTGTTTATTTGAGTCATAGAGATTTGTAAATGTATGGAAGAATTCTTGCTGAGTTTTAGCTGCACCGCCAAGGAACTGAATATCATCTATCATTAAGATATCTATGTTTCGGTATTTTTCTTTGAATTGACTTACTATATCATAGTTATTTTCGTCTTTTTTATTAATACCAATGAAGTCTGATATGAATTCTTCACTTGTAACGTATAGTACTTTTTTATTTGATTTTTGAACTATGTAGTTACCTATTGCATGCATTAAATGGGTTTTTCCTAGCCCACTTTTGCCGTATATAAATAATGGGTTATAGATTTTTCCGGGTTGTTCTGCTACGGCAAGTGCTGCTAGTTGAGCAAATCTATTACTATCCCCTATTACAAAATTTTCAAATGTATATTCTGGTTTTAAGTTAGAGTTCAAATTTTTATTTTCTGGTTCTTCTACTTCATCTAATTCAAGCACTTCTAATGGTTTTATTTCTTCTGCTGATAAAAATTCAATGTCATATGATGTTCCAGTTACTGTACTTACTATTTCTTCAATTAAATCATAATATGTTTGATTAAGAATTTTTTTATGAAATTCCATCGGAACTTCTATTTGCATAGTATTATTTTTAATACCGATTAATTTAGTTTCTTTGAACCAGGTATCGTAAGATAATGGATTAAGTTTGCTGTGTATTACTTCTAGAATATCATCCCAATTTACATTATTTTTCATTACCTCACCCCGGTCCTTCGTTTTTTGATAGTTCTATTTTAAATCAAGTCTGTGGAAAAATAAAGAGTGAAAATGAAAAAAATTAAATTCGACAATTTTTTCAACATTTTATCAACAAGCAATCTTTTTATTTATATAGTCCAGAGTGAGTTTTCAACAATATCCACAAATTGCAATTAACATAAAAATAAGATATAAACATTTTCCACTTTTTGCTAATTTAAAAATTAAAAATTTATACTTTTTGAAGTTTGAAAAATTTTCTTATTTAGAAATTCAATTATTCGGAAATTTTTTAATAAATTAAGGTTAAACTTTTTATTGACTTGCAGCCTTTAATATAATATAATAAAAACGCTAAATTTGATGTGGAGGTGCAATTTTTTATGAAGAGAACTTTTCAACCTAATAATCGTAAAATGAAGAAAAAGTTTGGTTTTTTTGCAAGAAAAGCTAGTAATATTTTAAATAGACGTAGAGCAAAAGGACGCAAAGTTTTATGTAAGTAAGCCACTTAGAGTGGTTTTTATTCTATATGGGTGAGTTATGAAAGAAGAAATTAGAATAAAGAATAAGTTAGAGTTCGATGATTTTTTTAAGAATTCTAAAGGGATAAGTAATAATTATTTTGTTTTATATAAAAAGGAAAAGAAAATTGATAATGTAAGAGTAGGGATTGCTATTGGTACTAAATTTGGAAAAGCATATAAAAGAAATCTTTATAAGAGAAGATTGCGTAATATTATAAGATATAATTATGATAAATTTAATCAAAACTATGATTATGTGCTTTTAATTAGGAAAAGTTGTGATACAATAGACTATAGAGAAATGGAAGAATGTTTCTTAAATTTAATTAAAAAGGTGAAATAATGAAGAAGAAGATGATATTGTTATGTGCAATGATTATGTTACTTGGTGGTTGTACAAAATATATTGCAGATGATAACAAAAAACGTGTTGTGTATGAAGTCACTGGACAGAGCTTACCATCAAATATTTTATGTAAGCCTAGTGATGATGATTTAGCTAGTATTTATGAAAAATATAAAGATAATTTAGAAGTTAATTTAGATAATTTACCTAAGTGTGAAGATATTAAAATTTATGATAGTAAGAATTATAATGGATTATGGGTTCAATTATTTGTTATGCCTCTTGCTTGGGTAATTGTAAAAATTGGTACACTTGTTAAAAGTTATGGTGTATCAGTAATGATTGTTGGATTACTTATTAGATTAATTTTGATGCCATTTTCAATTAAAGCTACTAAACAAAGTCAAAATATGCAAAAGGCTCAAAAGGATTTAAATAGACTGGAAGAGAAGTATAAGAATAGGACTGATAATGAAGCGATGATGCAAAAGAGTCAGGAGATGCTTGCTATTTATAAAAAATATAATATTAGTCCAGTTGGTAGTTGTTTAATGAGTTTTATACAGCTTCCTATATTCTTTGCATTTTTAGAAGCAATTAACAGAATTCCAGCAATATTTGAGGAGTACCTAGGAGCATTCCAATTAGGTACAACACCTTTAGTTGCTTTAAAGAGTGGTAACTATTATTATATTATTTTGATTTTGCTTACTATATTAACTACTTATTTATCTTTATCATTTAATATGAAGAGTGCAGGTAGTGCTGAGCAACAACAACAGATGAAGTTTATGACTGGATTTATGATAGTGTTTATTTCAATTGCTTCATTTAGTTTACCAACAGCAATTGCACTATATTGGATTGTTACTAATGGATTTAGTGTAATTCAAAATTATATTGTAAGTAAAAGGAGAAGTTAATATGAAAGAGTATGTTTATGAGGGAAAAGACCAAGAGGTTGTATTAAAGAAAGTTTTAGAAGATTTAAGTGTTACTGAAAATGATTTTGTTTATACAAAAGAAGAGGTAAAAGGCAAACTTTTTAAGGCTGGAACTACTAAATATCATGTTTATTTAAATACAGATATTTTGGAGTTTATTAAAGAGTATTTAAATACTTTATTAACTGAGATGGGTCTTGAGGTTAAGTTTGAATCTAATATTAGAGATAAGCAAATTAATATTAAAATGTATTCAAATAATAATCCTATATTAATTGGAAAGAATGGTCAGACACTTACGGCACTAACTGCTGTTTGTAAGGCTGCTGTTTTTGCAAGAATTGGTGTATATCCTTATTTGAATTTAGATGCTTCTGATTATAAGGATAAGCAGGTTAGTCATTTAGAAAGACTTGCTAAGAATATTGCACGTGAAGTCAGAAATACTGGTAGAGAAGTTGTTATGGATAATATGAATTCTTATGAAAGACGTATTGTTCATAATGTTCTTACCGATTTTAACGGAGTAACGACAATTAGTGAAGGTGAAGAACCTAATAGACATATTATTGTAAAACCAAAAAAAGATTAGAAATAGTCTTTTTTTATTTTTAAGAGAAGTGTGCTATAATACGCACTAGAAGAGGAGTTTTTGTCATGGATAATTCTACAATTTGTGCAGTATCTACTGCAGTTGGGACTGGTGCTATTTCTATAGTTAGATGTAGTGGAGTAGATGCGATAAAAATAGTTAATTCAATATTTAAAGGTAAGGATTTGGAGAAAGTGGATTCTCATACTATTTCTTATGGACATATTGTGTCTGATGGTGAAGTTATAGATGAAGTATTAGTATCTGTAATGAGGGCTCCAAAGACTTTTACATGTGAAGATGTTGTAGAGATTAATGTTCATGGTGGCATTACAACAACTGATAGAGTGCTTGAACTTCTTTTAAATAGTGGGTGTAGATTAGCTGAGCCGGGTGAGTTTACTAAGAGAGCTTTTTTAAATGGAAGAATAGATTTAACGCAAGCAGAGGGTGTTGAAGACATTATTGAAGCAGAAAGTGAAAAGGCTAGAAAACTTGCTATAAATCAAATTAGTGGTAAGCTAACTCCTAAAATAGATAGTATTAGAAAGGAATTACTTGCATTACAGGCAGAGATTGAAGTTAATATAGATTTTCCAGAATATGAAGAGGCTGAGGAGTATACTGAGTCTACTATAAGACCAAAACTTGAAAAAATAAGTGCAGAATTAGAAGAGTTAGTGCGTAATTCGAGTAATGGTAAGATGATTAAAAATGGTATTAATATTGCTTTAATAGGTAAACCTAATGCCGGAAAAAGTAGTATTTTAAATGGTTTACTGGAAGAAAATAAAGCAATTGTTACAAATATTCCAGGAACTACTAGAGATGTTATTGAAGGTAAAGTTATTTTAGATGGTATTGTGTTAAATTTTATTGATACAGCTGGTATTAGAGAAACTGATGATGTGGTTGAAAAAATAGGTGTACAGAAGAGTTTAGAAAGTGCAGAAAATGCCGATTTGAGAATTTATGTTTTAGATAATAGTGAAAAGTTGGATAATGAAACTTTAGAATTTATAAAATCTTTAAAAGATAAAAAGTTAGTTTTTGTTAATAAGAATGATTTAGATAGTAGTAATAATTATGATGGTATAGATAAAGATATTTTAGTTTATGGAAATACTATTGAGTCTGACGGATTAGAATCTTTGAAAAATAAAATTACCCAGTTATTTAAGATTAACGAGTTAGAGACTAGTGATTATTCTTTTTTATCTAATGCAAGACAGATATCTTTGGTTAAGCAAGCTCTTGAAAGTATAAATAGTGCAGTAAATAATACTTATACCGGAGTACCAATTGATATGTATACGATTGATATTAAAGATGCTTATGATTTATTGGGTAAAGTTATTGGTAAAACTTATGATGATGATTTATTAGATGAGTTATTTTCTAGGTTTTGTTTAGGAAAGTAGGTAAATTTATGAATTATGATGTTATAGTTGTTGGTGGTGGCCATGCTGGATGTGAAGCTGCGCATGCTACTGCTGTTATGGGTTTAAAGACTCTTTTAATTTCTTCTAATAAGAAAAATATTGCGGATATGCCATGTAATCCATCTATTGGAGGAACTGCTAAGGGTATTGTTGTTAGAGAGATAGATGCTTTAGGTGGTTTAATGGGTAAGGTTGCAGATGAAACCCATATTCAAATTAAGATGCTTAATAATGCTAAGGGGCCTGCTGTTAGATCTTTAAGAGCGCAAGCTGATAAGGTTACTTATCCTAGAGTTATGCTAGAAAAGTTGGAAAATACTCCTAATTTAACAATTATGGAAGCTATGGTTGAGGATTTAATTGTTAATGATAATACTGTAACCGGTGTAATATTAGAAAATGGAAATACAATAAATTCTAAAGCGGTTATTTTAACTACTGGTACTTATTTAAATAGTAAGATATTAGTTGGTGATACTTTTAAATATGAAGGACCTCATGGAGAGAGAAGAAGTAATAATTTAAGTAGAAAGCTCGCTGATTATGGCTTTGAAATTCAGAGACTAAAGACTGGTACACCTCAAAGAATTGAGAGAAGTAGTGTTGATTTTTCTAAACTTAGTGAAGAGTGTGGTGATGATTGTTATTGGACTTTTAGTTTTGATAATGGACCATTTTATGATAAAGATAAGCAGGAAAAGTGTTATATAGTTTATACTAATCAAGATACACATAAGATTATAAGAGATAATTTGTCTAGATCTGCTATGTATGGTGGTTATGCAGAAGGTATTGGACCAAGATATTGTCCTTCAATTGAGGATAAGGTTGTTAGATTTGCAGATAGAGAGCGTCATCAGTTATTTTTAGAGCCAGAGAGTTTATATTATGATGATTTGTATTTACAAGGATTTTCAACGAGTATGCCAGTAGATGTTCAGGAAGAGATGGTACATAGTTTGGTAGGTTTGGAACATGCTGTTATTAAGAAGTATGCTTATGCAATTGAGTATGATGCGATTAATCCGTTACAATTAAATCCTTCATTGGAAACTAAGGTATTAAAGAATTTATTTACTGCTGGGCAGATAAATGGTACTAGTGGTTATGAAGAGGCTGCTGGTCAAGGTATTATTGCTGGAATTAATGCCGGTTTAATGTTAAAAGGTAAGAAGCCATTAATACTTAAAAGAAATGAATCTTATATTGGAGTTTTAGTTGATGATTTAGTAACTAAGGGTACTAAGGAACCTTATAGATTGTTAACTTCTAGGGCTGAATTTAGGTTAATACTTCGTCATGATAATGCAGATTTAAGACTTAGAAAGTATGGTTATGAAGTTGGATTAATTGATGATGAGAGATATAACAAACTTCTTGTTAAGGAAAAAGCAATTAATACACTTCTTGATGAACTTAAAAATGTTAGGGTTAGTAAAAATACACTTCCAGAGGCTTTAAGTTATTTAAAGGATAGTTTATCAACAGGTTATAGTCTTTATGATTTATTAAAAAGACCAGAGGTTAAAATTATAGATTATTTAAGAGGCAATTTAATTAAAGAATATGATAAAGATGTACTGGAGCAGGCTGAGTTTTTTGTTAAGTATGAAGGTTATATTAATAAGGAATATCAGGAAGCTAATAAGTTATTAAAACTTGAGGAAAAAGAGATTCCCACTGATATTGATTATGATAAGATTAAGAATTTAGCTAGTGAGGCTAGACAGAAACTTAAATTAGTTAGACCTCTTACTTTAGCACAGGCTTCTAGAATTAGTGGAGTTAATCCAGTAGATATTTCAGTACTTGCTGTTTATTTGAAGAAGGAGTATAACAAATGAGTGAAAGTGAGTTTATAAGTTCTTTAGAAAATTTAGGTTTAAGTATTAGTGATGAACAAATAAATAAATTTAGGGTGTATGCTAGTGAACTTCTTTCTTATAATGAACATACTAATTTGACAGCTATTCGTAATGTTGAGGAAGTTTATTTAAAGCATTTTTATGATAGTTTGACTATTTATAAGGTTTATAGATTTAGTAATGAAAGTGTGCTTGATATTGGTACTGGTGCTGGATTTCCGGGAATTGTTTTGAAAATTATGTTTCCTGATATTAAGTTGACGCTTTTGGATAGTAATAATAAAAAAACTACTTTTTTAAAGTATGTTTTAGGTAAGTTAAAATTAGATGCTACTGTTATTAATGATAGAGCAGAAAAGTACTATTTATCTGGTGAAAGATTTGATGTTGTTGTTTCGAGAGCGGTTGCTGATATGAGTATTCTTAGTGAACTTGCAATTCCTTTTTGTAAAGTCGGTGGCTATTTTATTGCTATGAAGGGTAAAAATACAGAGGAAATTAATAATGCTTTTTATGCTATCGAGTTCTTAGGCGGAAAAATTAATGAGAAAGAGGAATTTTCTTTACTTAATGATGCTGGTGAAAGAACATTAGTTAAAGTTGAAAAGGTTAGTGATACACCGAATGGATATCCTAGAGTTTATGATAAAATACGTAAATCTCCTATTGCAAAAATTAGAAAAATAAAGTAATATATATTTAGAATAGGATGGGTTGTTTTATGAATAGAGAGCCGTTAATACAAAATGTTAATATAGATTATATTATTCCAAATAGGTTTCAGCCTAGACTTACTTTTGATGAGAAGTCTTTAAATGAGCTTGCTTCATCAATTAAAGAGCATGGTATTATTCAGCCACTTGTATTAAGAAGACTTGGGGATAAATATGAGATAATTGCTGGTGAAAGACGTTATAAGGCTGCACAGCTTGCTGGTCTTACTGAGGTTCCTGCGATAATATCTAATATTGATGATAACAAGAGCGCTGAGATAGCATTAGTTGAAAATGTTCAAAGAAGAAATTTGAATTCTCTAGAGGAAGCTAAGAGTTATAAAAAGATTCTTGATAAAGAAGGTTTAACGCAAGAAGAACTTGCTAAGAAGATTGGGGTTTCACAATCTACAATTGCAAATAAGTTAAGATTATTGAATTTAACTAGTGAAGCACAAGATGCACTCATGAATGATAAAATTAGTGAAAGGCATGCGAGAAGTTTACTTAGTGTAACTGATCCTGAGAAGCAGAAGGCTTTATTAAATAAGGTTATTTCTGAAAGACTTACTGTTAGACAGTTAGATGATGAGATAAAAAAGGAAAGTAATCCAGTAAGTGAAAGTACTCTTAATCATGTTCCGTCTTATGATGAATTAGGTGATGTTGGCACTCCAGTTGAGAATTTAAACGTGTTAGATAATGCTCTTAAAGTTGATGAATCTACCAATATATCTGATAATTCTGATAATATATTTAATTCTGAACCAGCAAAAGAAGAGAAAACCGAAACTCTTGATTTAATGGCAGAAGATCCTAAAAATGAACCAGATGTTAAAAAAGAAGAAACACAACCTAGTCCAGGATTTAATTTATTTAATTTTAGTAATAATACTCCAGAGTATCCATCTTTAGAAGATGAAGTTACTAATATGAATATGGAGCCTATGGATAGATTGGAAGAGTTTAATCCATTTAATAGTAGTAGTACTATTAGTAAAGATGTACCATTAGAAAGTCTTGATGTTCCACTTGAAGAAGTTAAAAAAGAAGAAGAAAAACCTGTAGAACCTCCAAAGAAGAAGATTCTAGAGAATAATTTAGATTCTGTTAAAGAGGCTTATAATGATTTTGTTAATGAATTAAAGGAAGCTGGATATAATGTATCTAGTGAAGACTTTGATTTTGAAGATTTGTATCAGATGATTATAAAGATAGAAAAACAAGCTGAGTAGGCTTGTTTTTTTAGTTTGTGATAGGTTCTGTACCACGTTTAAAATAGTATAAAATGTTTTTATTAGATTCTGCTGCTTTACCGCTTATTGGGTCTAGAGGAACTGCAATTATATTATCACTAGGAGTATACCAGGATGATTCTTTATCTTTAAGATATTCTTCGACGTTATCGCACCAAATATTTTTAATTTTAGATGAGTATGCTTTAGGAACTGCTCCGTTATAATCTGAACCAGCCCATACAAACATTAAAACGTCTGGATTATAACCAATAACTAGATAGTCGTTATCTGTTGTACCACTTTTGATAGCATATTTTTTTGTTAGTCTACTATTTAGTGAGATTATTGTTGGTGATTGGTAGTCAATAAAAGAAGCATTATATGTGTTTGTTAGCATTTCATTTATAATAAAGACATTGTCTTTGTTTAGTACGTCTTTTGTTTCATTTTTGTGCTTATATATAAGGTTACCTTCATAGTCTTCGACTTTTTCAATGAAGTATAAATCTTTATATGTGCCATAATTTGCGAGTGTGTTGTATGTTTCTACGTAGTCTAGTAGGTTTAGTTCAACTGCACCAAGAGCTAAGGCTGGAAAAGCATTAATTTCTTTTTTTAATCCCGCTTCTTTTAAAGTGTTTACTAGTTCTTCTGTTCCGATGAATAAATGGGTTTTTACGGCGTAAATATTGTCTGAATAGGCTAGTGCGGCAGCCATAGTAATGTTTTTATCTGCGTAGATGTTACTGTAGTTTTTGGGTGTGTATTTTTTATTTTCAGCAAAGACGAAACTTGTTTCTTCACTTTTGAATGTGCTTGCTTCAGTCATGTTGTTGTTTAGTGCTGCATAGTAGAGAAATGGTTTGATAGTTGATCCAACTTGTCTTTTAGCAAAAATCGCACGATTAAACTGACTTTTAGAGTAGTTTAGACCACCAGCAAGAGCAAATACTTTCCCAGTAGATGGTTCAGCCATTATTGCTGCAAGTTCAATGTTATCTTGATTTTCATTTTCTTTAAAAGTGTTATCTAACTTTTGCTGGGCATTTATATCTAGGTTTGTATATACTTTTAGTCCTTTGGATTTTATTAAGTCTTTGGGAATATTTGGAATACTATTTAGTTCATTTAAGACAGCGTCATAATAATACATAAGGGTTTGCATATTATTTGTTTTTCTTTGACCATAGATTTCAATTTTTTGAGAGAATAAATTATTGTAAGTCTCTTCATCAATTTTTTTATTTTTGTACATAGCTTCAGCAACAATTTTTGCTCTTTTAATGGAGGCGTCATAGTTGCTTACTGGGTTGTAGTTTTCGGGACTTTTAGGGATGCCAGCAAGGATAATTGCTTCTTCTAAAGTAAGTTCACTGCTTTTTTTATTAAAGTAATAGTTACTGGCGTTTTCAATACCAAAGTTCCCTTGACCGTAGTTTATTGTATTAAGATAGCCTTCTAAAATTTCTTTTTTTGAGTAGTGTACTTCTAGATTAAGAGTTAGCATGGCTTCTTTAATTTTTCTTTTCCAAGTTTGATCGAAGTCTAGAAATAGGTTTTTAACATACTGCTGGGAGATAGTTGAGGCACCTGCTGTTATGGATTTAGTTTTAGCATTTAAATATAGTGATTTTAAGATTCTTAAATAGTCAAAGCCAAAGTGATGGTAAAAATTTTTATCTTCAACAGAAATTGTTGCGTTTATTAAGTTATTAGATATTTCATTTATATTAGCCCATTTTTTGTTGTTACTAGTTTGCAGAATTAGATTGTTTTCATTATCATATAGTGATAGGGCATTTGCAGAGTTTAGGGTTATTTTAGGACTAAAGTAGGCGTATGTGTAAAGACAAGAGATAATTACTGTAAATGTTATCATAAAAAAGATAGTTAATTTATATAAAAATTTAAGTTTTTTCATGTTTCACCGTTTATTATTATGGTAAAGTTGATTGTTTTTATGCTAGAATGGTTGTAGTGATGTTTTATGATTAAAATTGAGTTATATAAAGATGGAGATTTAGTATTAAGTACTGATGGTAAGATAGATGATAGATTACTAGTTTTTGGTAATATTATTTATGATTTAGATAAGGATGTTCTTATTAGGGAAGATGCTAGTTTTAGATATTTGTTAGATTTTAAGAATAGTACTAGTGAGATTATTATTAAGGAGCAGGATTATCATTTGAATTTAAAGATTGATGTTATTAGTGTAAATAATGAGAATAAGAGAAGAGAAATATACTATAATATTGAAAGTGAAACACAGATAAACAACAGGATAGTGTTAACTTTTGATTAAGTATATTTTTTTTGTTGACAATGCAATATAATATGATAAAATTATGTTTGTTTAAAAAGCCATTATCATTTATTTTAGTGAAACATATAATGGTTTTTAGAGGAGGATATAGTTATGGTAAAACTTACAGATGAAGAAAAGGAAACTTTGTCTTATGATGATGTAGCATATTTAATCTTAAACGATGAAAAAAAGAAAATTAAAATACAAGATTTATTTAAAAAAGTAATTAAAGTTATGGGATTACCTGAAAGTGAATATGAAGAAGGTATAGGTGACTTTTTTGAACTTATTACGACAGATAAAAGATTTATTATATTAGATAAAGGATATTGTGATTTGAAGATAAATCATAGTACTAAAGTTATTATTGATGATGATGACGATGAAGAGTATGAAATGATGAATGAGGAAGATATGGATACTGAAGAGGAATCTGAAGAAGAAAACTATGATGATGAATCTATGGATGATTTAGATAGTGATGATGATTTAGATGATTTAGTAATTATTGATTCTGAAGAAGAGAATGATGGAGAGTTAATGTAGCCTACTCTTATATAAAGAAAGAGGTTAATATGATAGAAAGATTAGAATTATTAAAAAAGAGATATGAGGAGTTAAATGAGGAATTACTTAATCCTGAAGTGTTAAGTGATTTTTCTAAGCAGATGAAACTTTCAAAGGAAAAGAGCAGTATTGAGCCTTCTGTAATGAAGTATGATGAGCTAAAAAAAGTTACTGCAGAAATAGAAGATTTGAAGTCTTTGGTTAATGACCCAGAAATGCATGAGATTGCATCAATGGAATTAGACGAGAAACATGCTCTTCTTGAAAAGATTAAAAGTGAGCTTGAGATTCTTCTTTTACCTAAGGATGAAAATGATGGTAAGGATATTATTATGGAAATCAGAGGTGCTGCTGGTGGAGATGAAGCTAATATTTTTGCCGGAGATCTATTTAGAATGTATAGTAGGTATGCTGAAAAGAATAATTGGAAGATTGAAGTATCTAGAGAAGAAGAAGGAACTAGTGGTGGATTTTCGCAGATTGAGTTTTTAGTTAAGGGAGATAATGTTTATTCTAAACTAAAGTTTGAAAGTGGAGTTCATAGAGTTCAAAGGGTTCCAGAAACTGAGACACAGGGAAGAATTCATACTTCTACTGCGACTGTTTTAGTTATGCCTGAAGTTGATGATGTTGATGTTGAGATTAAGCCAGAAGATGTAAGGGTTGATGTATATCGTTCTAGTGGTAAGGGTGGACAAGGTGTTAATACTACTGATAGTGCTGTTAGAGTTACACATATTCCAACTGGTATTGTTGTTACTTGCCAAAATGAAAGAAGTCAAATTAAGAATAAGGCAAGAGCTATGGTTGTTTTAAAGAGTAGAATTTATGATATGCAACAGCAAGAGAAGAATAAAGCAGCTGGTAGCGCTCGTAAGAGTATGATTGGTACGGGAGATAGATCAGAGAAGATTAGAACTTATAATTATCCACAAAATAGAGTTACAGATCATAGAATTAATTTTAGTATTATGGAACTTGATAGAGTTATGGATGGTAATATTGAACCTATTATAGAGGCATTAATTGCTGAAGATACTAGAATTAAGATGGAAAATGCAGAATGAAAAGGCCAGATTTTATAAGTTTAACTGATTGGCGTCTTTTAGAACAGAAGTATCAGAATATGGATTATCCAATTAGAAGGATTGAAAATGGTTATCCGATTCAGTATTTGATTGGTAATGTGGACTTTTATGGATATAAGATTATGGTTAATAAGAATGTTTTGATACCGAGGTTTGAAACAGAAACGCTTGTTGAAAAGACACTTAAATATATTGATGAGTATAAGTTTAATAAGGCTTCTGTGCTTGAGATAGGTACTGGTTCAGGATGTATAAGTATTGCTTTAAAGAAAGAGAAGGAAGACTTAGAGATTACTGCTACTGATATTAGTATTGGAGCTTTAAAGATAGCTAAAAAGAATGCTAAACTTAATAAGTGTAAGATAACTTTTATAAAGCAGGATGTTAATAAGTGTAAACTTTTCAACAATTATGATGTGTTAATTAGTAATCCACCTTATTTAAAAGAAACAGATGTTTTAGATGAGAAGACAAGGTTTGAACCACATAATGCTTTGTTTGGTGGTAAGGATGGACTAAAGTTTTATCCAGTAATTTTTGGAGTAGCTAAGAAATATTTAAATAAGAAGTTTTTAATAGCGCTTGAGATAGATGAAGATAATGGTAAAGAAATAAAAACACTTGCTAAGGAAGCTTTTCCTAAGGCTAAAGTAAAGTTAGAAAAAGATTTAACTGGCAGGGACAGATATATTTTTGTTATAAATGAATAAAAAGTTTGAAAGTCACCCACTGTTTAAGTGAAAGGTGATTTTTTTATGAAGAAATTGTTAATAATAACAGCTGCTGTTATTTCGGTGGGCGTACTTAATAAAAGTAAGAATGAATCAGTTGTTATTCCTAGTTCATCAATTAGATTTAGGGTAGTTAGTAATAGTAATGCTCCTGGTGATATTAAAACTAAGTTAAATTTAAAGAGAAAATTAGAAGATTATTTATATGATAAAGTGGTGAGTGCTAGTACGGTTAGTGAAGCAGAAAAAATTGTGTCAAGTGAACTTGATAATATAAATGGGTTAATAAAGCAGAATTTAATGAGTGATAATTTTACTGTTAGTTATGGAATGAATTATTTTCCAAGTAAAACTTATAAAGGTATAGTGTATGATGGCGGGTATTATAATTCATTAGTTGTTACTCTGGGCGATGGAGAAGGTGATAACTGGTGGTGTGTTCTATTTCCTCCACTTTGTCTTATGGAAGAAAATGAAACGACAAGCGATGTTGAATATAAATTTTTTGTAAAGAGCATAATTGAAAAATTTAGATAATATACTTAACTAGGAGGCATAATGTTAAGTATTTTTTTTATTGGTCTTGCTCTTAGTATGGATGCTTTTGGATTATCGATCGGTATTGGGATGCAGAAGATAGGTAATAGAACATTTATTTTACTTCCTTTATGTGTAGCAGTGTTTCATTTTGTAATGCCGATGCTTGGGAATAGTTTTAGTTTTTTTATTCGAGATATTCTATATTTTGATCCTAGTTTTTTAATGGTTGCTGTATTTTTTTATTTGTCTATTATGATGTTTGTTACTAGAAATAATGAAGATAACGTTATTTTAAAGAGTTTTATTAGTATTTTATTTACGGCTTTTAGTGTTAGTATAGATAGTTTAACTGTAGGATTAGGATTATCTAGTATAACAAATCATTATATTGCAAGTTCAATTATTTTTAGTACATGTGCTGGATCTTTAACTTACATTGGCCTTATGACTGGCAAGTATTCAAAGAAGTGTTTAAAAAAAGAAGCAAATGTTTTTGGAAGTGTGTTGCTTTTTATTTTAGCAATTGTAAATTTATGTAAAATATTCTTTAATTAGTTGATTTAAAAAGTCAGTCATTATATATTAAAGTTGGATAATTATGTAAAGAGGAAGAGATATGAAGAAATTAATTATTGAAGGCAAGCATGAGTTATCTGGAACTATTAAAATAGGTGGAGCTAAGAATAGTGTAGTTGCACTTATTCCAGCAGCGATGCTTACTGATGGGAAATGCGTTATTTATAACGTGCCAGACATAAGTGATGTTCATAGACTTATTGAGATGATGGAAAAATTAGGATCATCTATAAAATTTGAGGGGGATACTCTTTATATTGATAATAGTAATTCTAAGAATGCTGTTATTGACGAGGAATATGCTTCTAAATTAAGGGCATCATATTATTTTATGGGAGTTTTGCTTGCTAAGTATGGACATGCAGAGATTTCTTATCCTGGTGGATGCTCAATAGGATCTAGGCCAATCAATTTTCATTTAAATGGATTTGAAAAGTTGGGTGCTAATGTTAAGATTAAGGATAATAAGGAATATATTGTTGATGCTAAAGAGCTTAAAGGTAATGATATATTTTTAGATTTTGCTAGTGTAGGAGCTACACTTAATATTATGTTTGCAGCAGTTAAAGCGAAGGGTGTAACGCATATTTATAATGCCGCTAAAGAGCCAGAGATAGTAAATGTAGCATCATTTTTAGGTACGATGGGCGCTAAAGTTTATGGTGCTGGAACTAGTCAGATAACGATAGAAGGCGTTGATACTTTAGGTGATGGTATTGTTGAGGTTATACCAGATAGGATTGAAGCTGGAACTTATATTATGATTGGTAGTCTTCTTGGTAAGAATTTAGTAATTGAAGGTGTTATTAAAGAGCATTTAGAGTCTGTTTTAACGAAGCTTATAGAAGCTGGTTGTGATATTAAGATTGATGGGACAACAATAGTTGTTAATAAGGTAGATAAACTTAAACCAGTAAATGTTAAGACACTTGTTTATCCGGGATTTCCAACGGATTTAGGTCAACCAATGAGTACGTTACTTACTCAGTGTGAAGGTGAGTCCTTATTTGAAGAGACTATATATGAAAACAGGATGAGGCATATTAAGTATTTAAATGCGATGGGCGCTAATATAAAGTTATTTGATAAAAGTGCAATTATTTTTGGTAAGTCTGATTTATTAGGTAGAGATGTTGAAGCAACTGATTTAAGAGCAGGAGCGGCGATGATGGTTGCTGGAATGATTGCTGAAGGAACTACGAAGATTGTAAATATTGAACATATTTTAAGAGGTTATGAAAATATTGTTGGTAAGTTATCTTCAGTAGGAGCTAAAATCGAAATAATCGACGAATAGTTGTTGAATATTTGAAAAAATATGATATAATACATAAGAAACGAATTTCTATGGCTTAGTAAAAGTCATGGCGGAAGGAGATGCGAATATGAAAAAGGGATTACATCCAGAAACTAAAAAGGTAACTTTTAAATGTGTTTGTGGTAATGAATTTGAAGCAGTTTCTACATTAAAGGCAGAATCATTTACAGTTGATACTTGTAATGCTTGTCATCCATTCTATACTGGTGCTCAAGGAAAGCATAAGAAGACTGGTGCAGTAGATAAATTTAATAAAAAATACAATTTGGACTAAGAGTAATATCTTAGTTTTTATTTGCTTATAAATAAGAGTGATAGTATAATGATGGTGGTGATAGTATGAAAGTAGCAATTGGAACAGATCATAATGGTCCAGCATTAAAAGAAGAAATTATTAATAAGTTAAGTGATATAGCAGAGTTTATTGATTGTAGTCCAGTTAATGATCCTTTAGATGATTATCCTGATTTTGCATATAAGGTAAGTGAGATGGTTGTTAGTAAGAAGGCAGATTTAGGCATTTTAATCTGCGGGACTGGTATTGGAATGAGTATAGCTGCTAATAAGGTTAAAGGTATTAGATGTGCCCATGTTACAAATGCTCAAGAGGCTAAACTTAGTAAGATGCATAATAATGCAAATGTGATGGCTTTGGGAGCAAAGAATCCTGATGCAATAGAGATGGTTAAAATATTTTTAGAAACTAGCTTTAGTAATGAAGAAAGACACATAAGAAGATGTGAAGAGATTATAAAAATAGAAAATGGAGAATATAATGTATAAGACAGTAATTTATATTTTATCTGTTTTACTTAGTATATTTATTGTTTCAGGGATTAACTTTAATAATTTTTTTAAGGCAAATCATGTTTGGGAAGCAAGATGTTTTATAGTTGTAATTAGTTTTATTATGGGATATTTATTTGGAAGTTTTATTATAGAGTTTTTAAGTATAAGTGCAATTGTATAGGAGATTTTATGAAAAAACTTTTACTTGTTATTATGTTTTTGATTCCATGCAGTATATGTAGTTTTTGGTTTAAGAGAAAAGCTACTTTTTTTATTGATAAAAATACATCTAAAAATACAAAAATTGTATATTTGCAAGATAGAAATTTATATTTAGATATTAATGATTATGTATTTGGAGTAGTTGCGGCAGAGATGCCAGCTTTATTTAATGATGAGGCTTTAAAAGCACAGGCTGTTGCAGCAAGAAGTTATCTGTTGAGTTCTAAAGATAATGATAATTTATATAGTACAAATTTGAATGCTCAGGCTTATTTGGATATTTATGAATTAAAAAAAAGATGGGGTGATGACTTTAATAAGTATTATGAAAAAGTAATAAATGCAGTAAATGAGACAGGTAATGAGGTAATTTATAAGAATGATAGTATTATGAAGACATTTTATTTTGCAATGAGTAATGGCTATACAGAAAATTCTGTAGAGGTGTTTGGAACTAATGATATAGAGAGCGTACCATCACTTTTAGAGGTTAATTTAAATAATTACGAGGTTAGTAAAAATTATAAACTTAGTGATATATTAAGTAAGTTAGGAGTAAGTTCACTTGATGGATTTGATATTAAGAGAAATGATACTAATCATGTTAGTAAGATGTGCGTTAAAGATAAATGTTTTAAAGGAGTAGAGGTAAGAAAATTACTTAATTTAAGATCTACTGATTTTGAGATAAAGATAAATGGTGATGATGTAAACATTACTACTAAGGGGTATGGACATGGTGTTGGTATGAGTCAAAATGGAGCTAATTTGCTTGCTAAAGATGGTTATAGTTATAAGGAAATACTTAAGTATTATTATAAAGATATAATTATTAAAGATTTTTAGTATAAAATAGATTTTTTTACTCACACTTTTATTAGGAAGGTGCGAGATGAAAAGATATAAGTTAAAAAGTTCAGTAGTAGTATGTATTTATTTGTTAAGTGTAGGAGCAATTATTTCAAGTTTATATTTGACTGCGAAGGTTTTGAAAGCATCAGTTTATAGTAATGATAACTTGTCATATGTTTACCGAAATTTAATAGATGATACAGTTCCAGTTGTAAGTACTGATGATGGAAAGGTGATTAAGCCATTTGGTGGTGAAGAAGTGTCTGTTGTAAAAGGGTTTTATGAGAAAGATGCTGAAAGTAAGGCACAAGAGCAATCTATAATTTATTATCAAAATACTTATATGCCAAATACTGGTGTGCTTTACGGTGCTAAAGAAGAGTTTGAAGTTTTAGTTGTTGCTGATGGTACTGTTGAAGATGTGGTAGCTGATGAAGTGCTTGGAAATGTAGTAACTATTAAGCATACAAATAACTTAATTACAAGATATGAAAGTTTAAATGAAGTTAATGTTATGGTTGGCGATACTTTGAAAAAAAGCGATGTTATTGGGACTAGTGGTGAAAATAAAATTGATAGTACTTATAGTAATATGCTTTTATTTGAAGTAGAACATAATGGAACTTATGCTAATCCTGAAAATATATATGGTATGAATATTAAAGAACTTTCTTAGGTGATTTTATTTATACTTTTGAGTTTACTGATGAGTATGTTTTAATTTATTCTCATAAAAGTAAGAGAATAATTAAAGAGGAATTGCCAGATAATATTATAGTAAATAACCATATATATGATTATGTGAGATTAAAGAGGATTGTATATAATATTACGGCTAAAAATAATTTGGTTAGTAGTTTGTTTAAGGTAAAGTATAATATTTTATATTTTGATAAGTTAAAGCCTTGTGAGGTGTATTTATATAATTCTTTGTTTAATTTTATTAGTAATGTAAGTATAAAGTTTATAGATGCATTTTCTTTGTTTGATAGTGATACAGTTATTGTTAGTGGAAAGGTGCCATATTATAGGGGAAAGTGGTTTAATAAAAAGCAAGGGGAGTTTACTTTAGTTGGTGCTGGATTTAAGAGTATAATGGAGAAATATGTAAACTGCAAATTTTATGTTTATGAAAATAGTGAAACAATACTTTATGAAAAGATTTAAGTATTGTTTTTCTTTGGTTTTAAGATATAATTATTATATAGGAATGGTGATTATATGAAAGTTGTTGATGGATGTACTGCGTGTGCTAAGATGGCTTATAAATTTAGTGAGCTTAGTTTTATTTATCCAATAACACCGTCTAGTCCAATGGCTAGCCAAATAGATTTAATGGGTAGTGAGAACCAAAAGAATGTGTTTGGGGATACGGTAAATGTTATTGAAATGCAAAGTGAAGCAGGTGCTGCGGGAGCAATGCATGGAGCACTTAATGCGGGAGTTTTAGCTAGTACTTTTACGGCCAGTCAAGGACTTTTATTAATGATACCAAATATGTATAAGATGGCAGGAGAGATGCTTCCAGGAGTTATTCATGTTGCGGCTAGAAGTTTGTCTACGCATGCACTTAGTATTTTTGGTGATCATCAGGATGTGTATGCAACAAGAGCAACAGGTTTTTGTATTTTAGCAAGTACTAATGTGCAGGATGCTTATAATTTAGCAATGGTAGCACATTTATCGGCAATCGAGGGGAGCCTTCCATTCTTCCATTTCTTTGATGGTTTTAGAACTAGTCATGAGTATAATCAAATAGAGCTTATTAGTGATAAAGATATTAAGTCAATGATTAATTATGAAAAAGTTAATGAGTTTAGAAATAGAGCACTTAATTCTGGTAAGGCGATTACTAAGGGTACTGCGCAAAATGAGGATATCTATTTTCAAGTAACCGAAGCCAGAAACAAAGATTATTTAAAGATGCCAGATATAGTTAACTCTTATATGAAGAAACTTAATAAGATTGCAGGAACTAATTATAAACCATTTAATTATTATGGTAGTAAGAATGCTAAGAAGGTTATTGTAGCAATGGGATCTGTTTGTGATACTATTAAAAATACAATAGATATGTGTAAAAATGATGAGTATGGTTTAATTGAAGTTCATTTATATAGACCTTTTAGTACAGATTATTTAAAGAAAGTATTACCAAAAAGTGTGCGTAAGATTGCTGTTTTAGATAGAACTAAGGAAAGTGGCAGTGCTGGTGAGCCTTTATATTTAGATGTGTTATCTGCTCTTAATGATGAAAAGATAAAGATAGTTCATGGAAGATATGGACTATCTAGTAAGAATACGACACCAAGTGATATTTATGATGTTTATAAGATGCTTGATACAAAGTTGGTAAATAATTTTGTTATCGGGATAGATGATGATATTACTAATTTATCTTTGAAACATTTCGAGTTTAATTATAAAGAGAATTATAGAGAATTTAAGATATTCGGATTTGGTTCTGATGGACTTGTTAGTGCGTCAAAGGATATGCTTAAAATACTTGGTGAAAGTAGTTATGTTCAAGGTTATTTTGAGTATGATTCTAAGAAGAGTGGCGGAGTAACTATTTCTCATTTAAGAACGAGTAAAAAGTTAATTAAAGCACCTTATTATGTTACGAGTCCTAGTTTAGTTGTAGTTTCTAAAGATGAATATTTTAAGAAGTTTGATTGTTTAGATGGTTTAGTGATGGGCGGAACTTTGCTTGTTAATACTTATAGGACAGAAGAAGAGTTCAATAAGTTTATACCAAATGAAGTGAAGAAATATTTAATTGATAATAATATAAAAGTGTATTTAATTGATGCTGGAATGCTAGCTAGTAAATATGGTATTTCTGGTAAGATTAGTTTAATTATGGAAAGTGCTATCTTAAATTTGTTTGGTTTTGATGATTATGAAAAAGTGCTTATTAAGAATGTTAAGAAACGTTTCTTTACTAAGGGTGAAGATATCGTTAAAGCAAATGTTTCATGTATTAAGGAAAGTAAGTATTATTTAAAAGAGTGTAAGATAGATAGTGCTAGTACTTATAATATGAAGTTTGGTAATACAGTGTTTGATTATATTAATTCTAGAAGAGGTAATCAGTTAAGTACTCGTGATGTTTATGAGATGCGTGATGGAACTACGAGAGGTGGGACTAGTGTTTTAGAGAAGAGAAGCATGGCTAGTATGGTTCCTAAGTGGGATAAGAATAGATGTATTGAGTGCGGTATGTGTAATATTGTTTGTCCTCATGCTGTTATTAGACCTTTTGTAATTGATAAAAATGATAAGTATGCGAGCGATGCAAAGGATAGCTTAGATAAGAAAAATAAGTTTATTGTGGCAGTAAGTGAGAGGGATTGCACGGCTTGTGGTTTATGTGCTAATATATGTCCTGTTAAGTGTTTATCTTGGGGAGAAATTGATGATAAAAATCAAAAAAGAGCAGATGATTTATTTAAGAATTATGAAAATGATGTAACAAGTGCTAATAATATAAAAGAAGTTTCTTTGAAAAAACCATTATTTGAGTTTTCTGGAGCTTGTGCTGGATGTGGTGAGACACCTTATATTAAGTTATTAACGCAGATTGTTGGTAAGAGACTTGTTATTGCAAATGCTACTGGATGTTCTAGTATATATGGAGCATCTTGCCCAAGTATGCCTTATAGTGTTTCTTGGGGTAGTAGTTTATTTGAGGATAATGCTGAGTATGGTTATGGAATGTTAAGAACTTATGATAAGTTGCATGCTAGAGCACTTAAGGAGCTTGAGAGTAATAAGGCGGCTGCTAATCTTTATAAGTTTGTTAAAGATAATGAGAATGATTATGAGAAGATTAATGCTGTATTAGATGAAGCTAAGAAGTATGTATCTTTTGATTTGGTTAATTATTTAACTCCTAAGAGTGTATGGACAATTGGTGGAGATGGCTGGGCTTATGATATAGGTTTTGGTGGTTTAGATCATGTGCTTTCAAGTAATAAAAAGGTTAGAATTATGGTGCTTGATACTGAAGTTTATTCTAATACTGGTGGACAATCTAGTAAGAGTACACATATTGGGGCAGTAGCAGAGTTTGCTGATATGGGTAAGGATACTTATAAAAAAGATTTATTTAAGATTTGTATGGGATACCCTAATGTGTATGTTGGTCAGATTAGTTTAGGTGCTAATATGATGCAGGCGATAAAGACTATTAAAGAGGCTGAAGTACATGATGGGCCGTCTATTATTCTTGCTTATAGTCCTTGTATTGAGCAAGGAATTAAAGGTGGTATGGGTAACTCTATTAATGAGGAGAAACTTGCAGTAATGTGTGGTTATGTGACACTTATGAGATATTTTGATGGTGAGCTTCATATTGATAGTGCTGAGCCTGATTTTGAGAAGTATGATGATTTCTTGCGTAATGAGGTAAGATATAACGCATTAATTTTAAAGGATAAAGAAAAAGCTGATGTGTTATTAGAAAAAAATAAAAACGCTGCAAAAGAGCGTTATGAATATTATAAAAATTTATTAAATAAATAAAAAAATGGAGGCTGCTTAATAAGCAGCCTCAAAGAATAAAAAGGGGTTGGCTAGTGTGATACTAGCACCAATTCGCCTATAAGTGAATTGGTGATTTATATACTAACCGAATGAGACACTTTTGTCAAGCGTTTTTAATAAAAAAATAATAAAAGATGGTGATTACAATGCTAGAAGATATAAAGGGAATTGGACCTAAAAGTTTACTTGCTTTAAAAGCACTTAATTTATATACAAAAGATGATGTTATTAATTATTTTCCTTACAGATATAATGTTTATACACCAGTCAAGTTAAGAGAGTGCAGTGAAGGTGATACATGCACAATTACTGGATATGTTGAGTCTGCAGCCAAAGTATTTTTTATAAGAAAAAATCTTAATAAATTATCTTTCGCATTTAATACTGGAAGTGAACTAGTAAATGTTACTATCTTTAATAGGGCTTATTTAAAACCTAATATTAGAATTAAAAGTTATATATCAGTAATTGGTAAATATAATAGAAAATCTAATACATTTATGGCGAGTGATATAAAGCTTACACCAATAACGAAAACAGTTATTGAGCCTGTTTATCATTTGAATCAAGGAATTAAAAGAAGCAATTTTAAAAAATTAGTTGATGAGATTTTGGATAATACTGTAGAAATTAAAAGTAATGTGCCAGATTATTTAATAGAAAAATATAATTTTATAAATAAAAAAGAAGCAGTTACTAATGTGCATAAACCTAAAGATATTAACAGTTTGAAAAAAGCAGATTTGCATTTAATATATGAAGAGTTATTTACTTTTATGTTAAAGGTAAGTTATTTAAAAGAGAAGAATGCAAGTGATGGCAAATTTAACATTAAGAGTTTTGATGAAGATAAGGTTAATAATTTTATTAGTAGTTTGCCATTTAACTTAACTGATGGACAAATGCAGGCAGTAAGTGATATTAAGGATGACTTTTTATCTAAAAAGAAAATGAATAGATTAATCTTAGGTGATGTTGGTAGTGGTAAGACGATAGTTTCTTTTATTGCACTTTATATGAATATGCTAGCGGGTTATCAAGGCGTGCTTATGGCACCGACTGAGATATTAGCAGTACAGCATTTTAATAATATGAAAAGTCTTTTTGGAGATAAGTTAAATATTCAGTTACTTACAAGTTCAACTAAAAAGGGTGAAAGAAATAAAATTTTACAGAATTTAAAAAATGGTGAGACTCAAGTTTTAATTGGTACGCATTCTTTACTTAATGATGAACTTGTTTATAATAATCTTGGGCTTGTTATTACTGATGAGCAACATAGATTTGGTGTTAATCAAAGACAGACTTTACAAGAAAAAGGAAAAGATGTTGACGTGTTATATATGAGTGCAACACCAATTCCTAGAACACTTGCTTTAACTATTTATGGTGATATGGATATTACGGAGATTAGAACTAAACCTGGTGGCAGAAAAGAGATTATTACTAAAATTTTTAAAAATAGTGAACTTAAAAATGTTTTAGAGAAAATGCTAGATGAAATTAAAGCTGGGCATCAAATATACGTCGTAGCTCCACTTATTGATGATGAAGAGGATGAAAAGATGAATGTAACTTCATTAAAAGATAAGTTTGATGTGGCATTTAATGGAATGGTTCCTGCGGGCTTATTGCACGGAAAAATGAAATCCAATCAAAAAGATGAAGTAATGAATAGTTTTAAAAATGGGGATACAAAAATATTGATTTCAACAACGGTAATCGAAGTTGGTGTTGATGTTAAAAATGCGACGATGATGGTTATCTTTAATGCAGAAAGATTTGGACTTGCTACACTTCATCAGTTAAGGGGTAGAGTTGGTAGAAACGACATGCAAAGTTATTGTTATTTGATAAGTGATTATGATGCTGAAAGGTTAAAAGTTTTAGAAGAAAGTAATGATGGTTTTTATATTAGTGAGCAAGATTTTAAGCTAAGAGGTGGAGGAGACATTTTTGGAATTAGACAAAGTGGTGAGCAGAGTTTTAAAATTGCAAATTTAAATAGAGATTATAAAATTTTAATGCAATGTAAAAGTGATGCTGAGGAATTTTTGAAAAATAAGAATTTAGATGATTATAAAGATCAGAAGGAAATTCTTGGGAACTTAACTATTGCTTAGAATTTTAAAATTGTATATAATTATATTGGTGAGGATATGAATAGAAAAGAATTAAAAGAAAAAGCTAAAGCTATGATTAAAGGCCATGTGTGGGATTTAGTAATACCGTTTGTTATTGTGTCTTTGATAAATTCGCTTATTGGAGCATTTTTTGGAGTAAATAGTGATAATGCTTATGTTAGTACAAGTGCACAAATGCTATCAACGATTATTACGTTACCACTAAGTTTTGGAGCAACTGCTTATGTAATGAAATTTGTTAGAGGCGAAGAGTGTGATATTAAAGGAATGTTTCAATATTACAAGATGTTTGGGCCAATATTTGGGGTATGGTTTTTAACTTCATTATTTTCAACTTTATGGGCATTACTTCTTATTATTCCTGGTATTATTGCAGCATTAAGTTATTCAATGGTAAATTTATTAATGATTGATGGAAATACTAATCCGATGGATTGCATTAGAAAAAGTAAGGAAATGATGAATGGATATAAGATGGATTATTTTATGTTAGTTCTTAGTTTCTTTGGCTGGTTATTACTTGGAATATTTACTTTAGGGATTTTATATATTTGGATTGTTCCTTACATGAATGTAACATTTATTTTATATTATGAAGAACTTAAAAAAGTTAAATAATTTTGTTTAATTTTCTTTCATGATAAATGAAAAGAAAATTATTATAAAACTAATTTCTAGTTTTTTAAAGAATAGAGAATTTACTATTTTAATAAACAATAATTTTGTTTTTTGTAAATTATTAAAAATTGTGATTGACAAAGAGTGAAAATTCGTTTATGATTATTTTAGCATGGTAGAGATATCATGCTGATAACCTTAACGAATTCAATGTTAAGGTGTATCAACCAAAACCCCCTGAAGGAGCCCATGTGGCTCCATTTTTGTTGTAATTAAAAGCTTTTAAGTTATTTGATATATGTATTAGGTACCCAAATAGGTACCCATTTTAATTTAGTTTGTCTATAATATTAATTATTTCGTTTAGTTGATTTTTAAATAGATGGGAATAAGTATTTAATGTCTCATCTATTTTTGTGTGTCCTAAATACTTTGCTACAACGTTTATAGTAGCACTACTATTAATTAAAAGTGACGCACAACTATGTCTAAAATCGTGTATTCTAATTTGTTTAACTTCTGCTAATTTACAATCCTTGTTTTTTCTATGTCTTAACTTTCCATTTGTAATTGGATCAGTATCTCCAAACAAATACCAGTCATCATTAAATCCATAATGTCTTTTAGAAACTTCATATAATACTTTCATATCTTCCATTAATACTTTTGGTATAGGAATATTTCTTATACTAGATTTTGTTTTAGGTGTAGTTACCATATATGGTTTCTTTTCATCACCTTGAGTTGCTACAATATTTTTGTTAACGCTTAAATATTGATTTTTAAAATCTATATCTTTCCATGTTAGTCCTCTAAGTTCACCCCTACGAAGTCCACAATAATATAAAGTTTCAAATAATGTTTTAAATAGAATATCATCTTCTACCGATATGAATTTTTTAAATTCTTCATAAGTGAAAAATAACATTTCTTTTGGTATTTCGTTTGGGTCAGTAAAATTAGTCATTTTATTATAAGTTGCTGTAAAATTAAAGTTGTACCATTTAGTTGCAAAGTTTAATAATTCTTTAAAAAATTTAAATAAATGATTTTTATGATTAGTTGTATATCCATAAGAATTTATTTGCTTTTTCCATTTTTCAAAATGTTCAATATTAAAATCTTTTAGTTTAACATTATCTAAGTCTTTGAAAAATTTTTCTCTATCACGATAAGTTTTTAAAGTAGTATATTTTACTTTATCTTCTTTGTATGCATAGAAGAGTGTATATAAATCTTTAAAAGTCATATTACGGTCTTTATCACTTATATCAGCGTTAATTGTTAAAAATTCTCTTTCAGCTTTTAATGCCTCTGTTTTAGTGAAAAACTTCTTTGACTTATACTTTCTTCTAGATCCATCTAAATTCTTTACATAGTCATAAAAAATCCATTTACGGCCATCTTTTGTCCATTCATCTTTGTCTAATAGTTTAACTGTCATAATTATTCCTCCTTTGAATTTAAATTATTACTATTGCTTTCTGAAAAAATATTATCAGTAAGTATTTCCAAAGGTTCCTTATATTTAGCAGTATATAGTCTTTCTGTTTGTGTTCTTTTACATTCTATAAATAATCCTAGTTTTTCGAGTTCATCTTTATTACTTGATATTAATTTACCTAAGACGGGTGGAGTAATAAACAAATTTAATTTACTAACCATTTCTGAAATAGTAAAAGTAAACTTTTTTTTACTAATTGCATATTTTAAAAATTGAATTAAATTTGGATTAAGTGTTTCTTCTGTTTTTTCATCAATACTTAAGATTAAATTATCATTTCTTTTTAATACATAATTTAATGCTTGGTAATCTCTACTTTCATAATTTAAGTAGAAAGTTGATTTGATGTTTTCATCTTGTTTTAATGCAAGTTTACCATCCACACAAGTATCAATAGCAGTACTTCCTAAAGACTTACCTTTACGATTCAAATGATGAACTATAATGATAGTAACATTATAGTTATTACATAATCTACGCAATTGTGGAAATATATTTTGACTCATATCTTGGTAATTATTTAAATCGTAATAACTTCCAAAATTTATGCCATTAAACATATCGATAAATACTAATTTGCCGTTATATTTTTCTTTAAATTCACTTATTTCTTTTTCAACTTTTAATATGCTTAGTTGTGTCATATTATCTTCTGGGAAAGTATACAAAAAATCATTTTCATTTAAATTACATTCCATAAAATTAATACGACTTATAGTCTCAGATGGATTCATTTCTGTACTTAAATATAAAACTGGTGTTTTGGCAGTCTTTAAATTCAAGAAAGGAATACCATTACAAACAGAATTTGCTATTTGAAGAGCTAGAGCAGATTTTCCTACTTTAGCTTCTCCAAGTAAGCAATATAAACCATTTTCTCTAATCATATTTTCAATAATATAATTAATATCGACAATACTATTTTTTAATTCTTCAATTGTTTTCATATAATTCCTTTCTATAAATTTTCCTTAGCCATTTTTTCTAAATAATTAATATTAATTTTTAGCTTATTAACGACTTCAATCATTGGTAATCTGTTATTAGGAAGAGTATAACCTCTATTTATTAGGTCATTTTTTATTTCTCTTCTAAGTTTAACGGCATTGTTTTTACCTATTTCAGCAAGCTTCATTAAATCATCAAGATTACACCATTGCTTTGAAATAAGTTTTAAAGTTTCTCTAGCATCCATATAAACAAATCCTCCTTTCATTTAGACTCTAGATATAAATATATCTATGTAAAGATTACCAACTAAAGAAAGAAATTATATTGTGAGGTATGCTCACAATATAATAATAACATTTAATATTAATTAATGTCAATAAAATTTGTGAGCTTTAATCACAAAATTATTGTTGAATAATCTGTTTTGTGGTAAAATGATATTAGGAAGTTATGAAGAGGTGTAATTTAATGAATAATAAAACTTTAGCTAGTGTAGTAAAAGAAGCTAGAGAGAAAATTAATATATCCCAAAGAGAATTATCAAGAATAACTGGTATAGATAATAATACGATTGCTAAAATTGAAAAAGGCGAAAGAAAGAAACCTAATGTATTATCTTTAAAAAAGTTAAGTTCAGTATTAAATCTATCTTTAGAGATGTTAATGGAACTATGTGAGTATAGTAAAGAAGAAATAGATTCAACAGTTAATAATTCCTATAGCAGTATGGTTATTAAACCTGAAAATGCTCCAATTCTTGTACTTGATGATATAGTTAATCAAATGCAAGATGAACTATATATAAAAATGATTATTAGGGAATTATTAGATAATTGTAATATAGAAGAATTAAATACTATTTCTGAATTAGATAATAAAGATAAAAATAAAGTTATCAAAGTAATTAAAAATTATGTTAGAGATAATAAAAAAGAAATAAAAAAACAAAAACAATCTCTTGATGATTTAAAAAAATTACTTACTGAAGAAGAATGATTTTTTTAGTTAGTAATGACAAAATGACAAGAAATAGAGATATATGGGTATGGTGTAATAAAGGCGTCATTGCTGTCATTGGGAATATAATGTTTGTCTAGCAAGCAATGAATTTGTACTCCCGTACGAAATTTGTATGTGGGAATGCCCAAGCCCTAAAATATTTAAAAAAGGATGTGAAAAAATGATAAAAATAAAATCGATAAAATTTTATAATCATAAGATATTTGGTAATCAAGTTTTTGATTTTACTATTGATGGAACAACACCTGCAAATAACATTATATTTGCAGGTGAAAATGGTAGTGGTAAAACAAAAATATTAGAAGAGTTAAATTTTATTAGTGGTTTGAATTTTTATGTTAATCATCCATTTTATTCAAATAAAACTCATGAAATAAGATTAGATATATCTACTGAAGGTTATTGTGACTTTAACAATGAAGAATTGTTGGTTGATGAAGCACTTTTGACCTGTTCAATTAATGATTTAAATTCTAATAGTTATAATATACAATTTTTTAGCAATGGTATAAAAATAGGAATAGTTAAAAAGAAAGAAACTGTTGATAAACTAATTCAATTTAAAATTAATGGATTATATTCTAATGTCGATATTAATTACAAGCCTAGAAATAATATACGTGGAATAACAAATAAAACTTTAGATAATGATACAAATTCTATTCCAGAGGATATGGCTTCTGAAATAATTCAATTATTAATTGATATTGCTATTCAAGATAGTTGTGATGTAGATTCTTGGATTGGACAACATAGAGGTGAAATAGTTCCAGAAAATATATATCACACAAGATTAAAAAGATTTACACAGGCATTTGAAAAAATTTTTGGAGATACATTAAAATATAAAGAAATAAAAAACAATTCTATTCCTATATTTGAGAAGAATAATAATGAAATAGAAATACAATCATTAAGTTCTGGTGAAAAACAAGTCATTTTTAGGGGAGTTTATTTACTTCGTAATAAAAACAGTTTAAAAGGAGTTCCTGTATTTATTGACGAGCCAGAAATAAGCATGCATCCTAAATGGGAAGAGATGATTTTTGAGTATTATAAAAACATCTTTTCAGAAGAAAATGTTCAAACATCTCAAATTTTTATTGCAACACATTCAGAACATATTTTGTCTAACGTTTTAAACTATAATGATAGTTTAGTAATCAAAATAAAGAATAATACATTAAATAAGTTTTATAAAAGTGGACCAGGTGTAATTTTACCTACTATGACACTCGCAGAAATTAAATATAGTATTTTTGATTTGTATACCACAGATTTTCATACGCTATTGTATGGATATATTCAACAAAATTTTGTGTCAAATAGTGCAGGGACTTTAATTAATAATCCAAATATTTCTCAGACAGATGAATGGTTAAAAAGTCAGAATGCTCCATTAAAAAATTATGTACATAATAATACAACTTATGAAACGTTGCCAACTTATATTAGAAATTGTATAGATCATCCTGATAATGTTTATTCATATACGAAAGAAGAACTTGTACAATCAATAGAAAATATGATTGATATAGTTAAATAAATAAAAATAGAGGAAGTGAAAAAAATGACTGATTTAGAACAAAAGAAAAAAGCAAAAGAGTTTGCAGAGTTTTGGAAAGATAAGGGATATGAAAAGGGACAATCACAAATATTCTGGACAACATTATTAACAAATGTGTTTGGCGTAGAAAATATTAGTGAATTTATAGAATTTGAAGATCAAGTTCATATTGATAAAACAACAGGCTTTATAGATGGATATATTCCAAGTACAAAAGTATTAATTGAACAAAAAAGTATTGAAAAAGATTTAAGAAAGCCAATAAAACAATCAGATGGCAGTTTACTTAATCCTTTTCAACAAGCAAAAAAATATATTGCTGAACTTCCTGTGTCTAAGCATCCAAAATGGGTTATTACATGTAATTTTAAATCATTTCTTGTTTATGATATGAATAACCCTAACAGTGAACCAGAAGAGATATTATTAAAAAATTTACCTAAAGAATATTATCGTTTATCATTTTTAGTGGATGAGAAAAGCGAGCATTTAAAAAAAGAAGAGGAATTATCATTTAAAGCAGGTGAATTAGTTGGAAAACTTTATGATGCTTTTTCTAAGCAATATAAAGATATAACTAATGAGCAGTCACAAAAAGATTTAAATGAATTATGCGTTAGATTAGTATTTTGTTTATATGCTGAAGATGCAGGCTTATTTGGAAGAAAAAATGTTTTTCATGATTATTTAAGTAAATATGATGATTTAGGTTTAATGAGGAAAAATTTAATTGAACTATTTAAAATTTTAGATACAAAATTAGAAGATAGAGATCCTTATCTAGATGATGATTTAAATCAATTTCCTTATGTTAATGGTGGATTGTTTTCTAATGAAAATATAGAAATACCTTTATTTACTGAAGAGATAAGAGATACTTTGTTAGCTAAAGCATCTGATGATTTTGATTGGTCTGAAATATCTCCAACTATATTTGGCGCAGTATTCGAATCAACATTAAATCCAGAAACTAGAAGATCTGGAGGTATGCATTATACTTCAATTGAAAATATTCATAAAGTAATTGACCCATTGTTTTTAAATGAATTAAGAGAAAAATTAGATGATGCATTAGCATATAAAAATGAGAAAACAAGAAATGAGAAATTAATAGAATTTCAAAATTATATAGCATCACTTAATTTTTTAGACCCGGCTTGTGGTTCAGGTAACTTTTTAACAGAAACATATTTATCTTTAAGAAGATTGGAAAATGAAATGTTATCAGCTATGTCTAAAGGTATGATGATGTTGGATATAGCTGATACAATAAAAGTTTCAATTCAACAATTTTATGGAATAGAAGTAAATGATTTTGCTGTTAAAGTTGCTAAAACTGCACTTTGGATTGCAGAAGCTCAAATGTGGACTGAAACTAAAAAGATAATATCTAGTTTTACAAATATAAGTGATTTTTTACCATTAGAAACTTATGATAATATAGTTGAGGAAAATGCTTTAAGAATAAATTGGAACGATGTTATTTCAAATAATAAATGCAGTTATATAATGGGTAATCCACCTTTTGTTGGTTCTAAATATTCAGATAAAGAGCAAAAGTTGGATATGGATTATGTTTTTGAAAATAATTCTAAAATTAAATATAGAACACTAGATTATGTTACATGTTGGTTTTATTTAGCGTCTAAATATATTTTAGAAACTGAAATTAAATGTGCGTTTGTTTCCACTAATTCGATAACTCAAGGAGAGCAAACTGGAATTATATGGAGACCTATTATAGAAATGGGAATTACTATAAATTTTGCTCATCGTACATTTAGATGGGATAGTGAAGCAAGCCTAAAAGCACATGTTCATTGTGTAATAATTGGTTTTAGTTGTAAAAATCTTGTAGATAAAAAAATTATATTTGATAACGGTAAAGTATTAAAAACTAATAATATTAATCCTTATTTAGTATCTGCACCTAATGTTTTTATTGAAAGCAGAAATAAGCCATTTGATTTAAGAAAAAAGATGATTGCTCCTAATAAGCCTTGTGATTACAATAATTTAAAAATTGAAAAGAATGAATATACTGATTTTATATCAAAATGTCCACAATCAAAAAAATGGATAAAGAGGATGGTCGGGGCTCAAGAATTTATTAATAATAAAGAAAGATATTGTTTATGGTTAGTTGGATGTGAACCTAGTGAGTTGAGAAGTATGCCTTTAGTATTAGAAAGAGTAAATAAATGTAGAGAAGATAGAATAAAGGCAAATACTGAGGAATCATTAAAGTTAGCAAACACTCCAACATTATTTAGAGAACAAATTAATCCAAAAAGTTATCTAATAATACCTTGTGTTTCATCAGAAAGAAGAAGATATATACCAATCGGATTTTTGGACGATAAAACTATTCCAGTAATGGGTACATTGATTATTCCTAATGCTGATTTATATGATTTTGGAATTTTAACATCAAATGTACATATGTCTTGGACAAGAACAGTTTGTGGTAGACTAAAAAGCGACTATAGATATTCAAAAGATATTGTCTATAATAATTTTCCATTACCTAATCCAACATCTCAACAAAGAGATAAAATTGAACAAACAGCACAAATGATATTAGATGCTAGAGCAAAATATCCAAATAGTTCCCTTGCTGATCTATATGATGAATTAACCATGCCCGTGGAATTAAGAAAAGCTCATCAAGCAAACGATGTTGCTGTAATGGAAGCGTATGGATTTAATTGGAAAATTATGACTGAATCAGAATGTGTAGCTGAACTGATGAAAATGTACCAATTATTAACTGAAAAGAGTTAATAGTAATTGAAATGAGGTGTAAGATATGTCAAAATGGAGTGAAAAGCCTACTAAAATTTTATTAATGAAAAAAGATATAGATTATGTTATGTGTATTGATGAAAATGGTAGCAGTAGTAATTTAACTTATGTATTAAAGCAAATATCTAATGATAAAGAGGTGTCAGAAGATGATAAGTACTTTACCATTACTGGGTGTATTTTTACAAAGAAAGAATATATGGACTCGAAAAAAATAATAAATTTATTAAAAAATAAATATTGGAAAAATGGAATGTTTTATGATACTAAATTGAAACAAGATAGAGCTGTATGCTTTCATTCAAGAGATATAAGAAAACATGATAATTGCTTTAATGATAGTGTTATCAATTATGACGAGTTTATGGTTGATTTGACTAATTCAATGAAGAATATAAAATGTAAAATAATTTCAATTAGTATTAATTTGTATGAATATTTAAAAAAAGGATATACACATAATGTTTATAATGTGGCATTTGATTTTTTGTTGGAAAGATATATTTATGCAACTGATAATAATAAAAAGGGAGTAATAATGCTTGAGGCTAGAGGAAAAGAGGAAGACAAAGAATTATTAGAACACATTAGTAAAGTTATTAATAAAACAGGTACTAAAAAAATAAGTTCAAAAGAATTGCAAACTAAAATTGATGGAGTATACTTTAATCCTAAATGGAATGAAGAATATAGTTCTACTTATGTTGGACTTGAGATAACAGATTTATTTTCTTATCCAATTCATAAATATGTAAAAAGAAATTCAAAAGATAAAGCATTTTTAACATTTGAAGATAAGATTGATGGATATCCAAATTATACAAATAAGGGAATAAAAATATTTCCTTAAGCAAAAAAATAAGAACTGGTTAAACCAGTTCTTACCGTCCGCGATACCACGAACCCCAAGCAAGTTGATTGCTTTTGACATAATTAATATAGCAAATAATTTAGTATTTGTCAATAACTATGTCTTTAATATTATATATAAAAATTGGCTGAAATATGCATTCAGGAGGTATAATGAGTAAAAATAAGGATAATAAAAAAGAATATGAAAGTTTTAATCTATATTATTTAAATTTAAATAAAGTATATGAAATATCTATGATGATGAATAATGTTATTGTCTCATCATACGAAAAAGAAACTGGTAATACTATAACTAAAAGAAAATATAAAAAATCTTCACTAGAAGGAAAAATTGATAGTGAGTATTTATCAAGTATTAAATCTATTTTAGAAAGAGGAAGTTCTAGAGAAAAAATTTTCTCTTCTAAAGTGATTGAAAAATTAGATGTCAAAACGACAAAATCTATTTTATTAAAAATGATAAAGAACAAAGCAAAGAAAATAATAGATTTGGATAAATGCAATGAGGGGGAATTAGTATTACTGAAAAATGTTAAATTATCAATTTTGGATAAAAGAAACTTAAGACAAATGTTACTTTTGAAAAGAGATGCACTAAAAGGAATACAAGTTGAGGGAATAGAGATAAATAATATAATAAGTTCTATGATTAAGGATTATTCCTATATTTTATCCGGAATTTTAAATATAGAAAATTTAAATCAAAAATTTGTTATAAAAATTCCATTTGAATTAGAGAATGAATTTGAAAATAATTACAATGTTGATGATATTTTATTAGGTAATGTTTCAATTATTGGTATTTATAAAAATAAAAATAAAATTGAAGATATAGCTAATAATACTTTAAATTATTTTTCGAGCAATGATTTTTCTATGCAAGATGACACCCAGGGAAAATTTATAAAAAGTAGTACCCAAGAAAACTCAAATAATAATGATTTTAATGGTATTAAGGAAGCACATTATATTGATGTTATAGGAATTATTCAAGAAATAAAATTCAATGATTTAATACCTGTAGGAATTTGGGATAAAGTAAAATCACTTTTTAGGAGAAATAGAAATGAGAAATAAATTATATTATTATAGAAATAAATATGAATTTGATAAGTTTTATAATGAATCTCAAAAGAAAATTCAAACATTTGAGTTTGTTGAAACAAAAAGAATAATTGAAGATAAATCTAATAATATTATTGATATAACAAATATGGTCGCATATACTGATGCAAATCAAGCAAATATATATTCAGCAATAATTAATTTAAGAGATTTAGATGATAGAAATCAAATAATAATTAATAAAGATTGGTATGAAAAAGCACTTTATTTTTTCCCCACTATCTTTGATGAAGCATTACCATTATTTGATATTGAAACATGCAACGAAATTTGTTTAAAGTCTTTTGAAATTACACTTTTTTATTATAATGATACTCAATATGAAGATTTATTAAAATTTACTCAACAGAACAAAATAATAGTAACAAATTTTGCTTCACTGCAAAAATATATTAACTGCGATAATGAAATTATATTAGATATAACTAGTACAATTGCAAGTATTAAAGGAAGCCCACAATTAATTTATTTATTAGAACAATATTTTGTATCATCAAAAGATAATATTAAAGTAATTGTTAATTATAATAAATTAGACGAAGTAAAAGAAGTTTTAAGACTTGTATTTAAAAATTATCAAAATATTTCTGAATTATATCATGAAATTACTAATGTTTTGCCTGAACCTGAAAAGGAAGATAATCCAATAAAGATTGTTGATTTAAATGAAAACGAAATAAATGTTTTTTTTGATAGCATAAATAATAAATTAATAGGCCATACATATTTTAAATCAAATTTAGTTTCTCAATTGAAGAAATTTTTAGTGTTAAATAAAATTGGTGAACGAAAGGTTTTTTCTATGTTTTTATTGGGAAAGCCAGGTCTTGGAAAGACAGAAATTGGAAAAATTATTAGTAAAACATTGAATCCAGCTTCTAAAATAATAAAGATTAATTTTGGAAATTATTCAAGTCAAGATGCATTAAATAGCTTAATTGGTAGTCCGGCAGGATATATAGGCTGTGAAGGTGGCGAATTAAGTAAAAAAGTCAATTTAAATAAGGTTGGATTAATTATATGTGATGAATTTGAAAAAGCTGATGCAGAAATTAAAAATTTTTTTCTTGAATTGTTAGAAGATGGAAAATTTACTGATTCAATGAGCAGGGAATATGATTTAAATGGATATATTATTGTTTTCACTTCTAATATACAAAACGAAAATGATTTTAAAAATAGAATTTCTCCAGAATTTGAATCTAGAGTTAACTTGATTTGTGAATTTATGCCTTTGAGTCTTGCGGAAAAGAAAGAATATGTTAATTTTCAAATAAATTGTTGTATAGAAAAAATGAAAAAAGAGGGAATAAAAATAAAGTTTAAACCGGAAGATATTACTATATCTTATAATGATACTGATGATTTAAGAGAAATTAAAAATAGAATTTTAGATAAGATATCTGAATTTGTATAAAATATTTCAGTATTATATTTGTATGCATAAGGGATTGGGAGCTTTCCCACATACGAATTTCGTACAGGAGTACAAATTCAGTGCTGGCTAGACAATAATATTAATTCCAAATTTAAATTTAAAGCACTATCTAAAATTTAGGTAGTGCTTTTTCTTATAAATAATTTTTAAAATTTAACGGATTATTCTTTTCAATTTTTAGATTATATTTTATTTTTAAAATTTGTTTTATTTCAGGTATTAAATTATCAATATTACATCTTACATTAAATGTATCTAGTGCAGAGTTGATATGATTAATTAAAGAACAATCTGATAAACAATTTCTACTATATCCGTTTGCTAAATAAAATGCTACAGCATCTGGTATTACAAACTTAATAAGATATTCATTATAATTGCTGTAGAATGGTAATAATATTTCTTCAAATTCTTTATCTGTGATATCTCCTTTACCTTTAATCATATTTCATCTCCATAAATAATTTCTTTTAAGACTATATCTTCAGCGATGTTTTTACAATTATTCATTTTTTGTATCCATAGTAATTGATTTCCTGATTTTAATTTTTCTGTAATTGATGAATCAGATTTTATTAAATCATTAATTATATTATTAATTCTATCTTCAGCAATTATACTGACTGAAAAAAGATGTTCATTTAATTTATCTTTCATAAGTAATTCTTGATATAATGATTTTTTATTTTTTTTTAAATATTCTAATCTTAATAATCCATATTTATTTAATTGTTTGTTTTCTTTTTCAGCTAGTGTTAGATTTGGCAATAAATAATCACCACATTTTGTATAAGTTATTTTCATAATTTTTATCCTTTCATTTATATGAAGAATTAATAAAAGTATTATAGGTTTTAGGTACCCATTTAGGTACTCAAATCGTAATATTTGATAATTATATTTAAAATTTTGTAATCTAGTATAATTAGAAAATGCTTATAATATAAGGATTTTAACTAGTAATAATTTATTTTATGTGCAATATATTTTTGCCCCCTGAAGAGAGCGAAAGCTCTCGCTTTTTTTTGTTAAAATTTGTGATAAATGTAGGCATCAATCAATATGATTTATATGCTAAAAAGTTACAAAATATCAAAATTTGAAATTTTTGTGTTATACTTTAGATGGAGAGGTAAGCTTCTGGTGATTTATTATGATTGATAACTATGTTTATATGATGCAAACTGCAACAGTAGAACAGTTAAAAAATGAAATGGATAAAAACTTATTTGTGTATAAAGATCTTAAAGATTTCACTAAAGGGAAAGAAATCTTAGATAGTTTATTCGAGTTAAATAGTCCAAATGTAAGTGGTTTAGTAAAAGATACATTGATTTTTTATGGAATGTATAAATTAAAAGGTGGTAAATCATATGAGTAAAAAAGAAATAGAGAGAGAAGAATTACATAAAACAATTTGGAAAATAGCAAATGAATTAAGAGGTTCAGTAGATGGTTGGGATTTTAAACAATATGTATTAGGTCTATTATTTTATAGATTCATTTCAGAAAATATAGAAAATTATGTTAATGAAAATCAAAGAAAAGCAGGTATTGAAGATTTTGAATATAGAAATATATCTGATGATGAGGCATTATTGGGAAAAACACAAATATTAGAAGAAAAAGGATTATTTATTTTACCTAGTGAATTATTTTGTAACGTTAGAAAAAATGCTGATAAAAATGAAAATTTAAATGTAGTAATTTCTAATATATTTAATAATATTGAATCATCAGCAAGAGGAACTGCATCAGAGAATGATGTTAAAGGTTTATTTGATGACTTTACTATTGATAATAAATTAGGTAACACAGTTGATGAAAGAAATGAAAAACTTGTTAAATTATTAAATGCAATAGGAGAGTTGAATTTCGGAGATTATGAAGAAAATAAGATAGACTTATTTGGTGATGCTTACGAATTTTTAATGACTATGTATGCATCATCAGCAGGTAAATCAGGAGGAGAATTTTTTACTCCACAAGAAGTTGGAGAATTACTTGCTAAAATAGTAATAATGGATAAAACATCTGTTAATAAAGTATATGATCCAGCATGTGGCTCAGGTGGATTATTACTAAAATTTGCTAAGATACTTGGAAAAGAAAATGTAAGAGAAGGATTTTTTGGTCAAGAAATAAATCTTACGACGTACAACTTAGCTAGAATAAATATGTTCTTACATAATATTAATTACAATAACTTTAGTATTGAAAGAGGAGATACATTGATTCATCCAGTACATTGGAATGATGAACCATTTGATGCAATAGTATCTAATCCCCCTTATTCAATAAAATGGGCAGGCAAGTCTAATCCACTATTAATAAATGATGAAAGATTTGCATCAGCAGGTGTGTTGGCACCAGAATCAAAAGCAGATTTAGCATTTACTATGCATATGTTATCATGGCTATCACCAAAAGGTACTGCAGCTATAGTTGAGTTTCCTGGTGTACTTTACAGAGGCGGAGCAGAACAAAAGATTAGAAAGTACATGATTGATAACAATTTTGTTGATGCTGTTATTCAATTACCTTCAGATTTGTTTTTTGGAACATCAATTGCAACTTGTATTTTAGTATTAAAGAAAAATAAATTAGATAATAATATATTATTTGTAGATGCATCTAATGAATTTGTTAGAAATACTAATAAAAACAAATTGTCAGATGAAAACATCAATAATATCATTAATTTATTAAAAGAAAGAAAATTAGTTGAAAATAAATCGTATTTAGCTACATATGAAGAAATTAAAGATAATGATTATAATATTTCAGTTAATTCTTATTTAAAAACAAATGCTGAAGATGAAAAAATCGATATAGAAGAAGTAAATAGAAAGCTTGCTGAAATTGTACCTAGACAACAACAAATTAGAGAAGAACTAGAAGAGATAATTAAAGAACTTGAGGTTGATTATCATGAGTAAGATAAATGATTTAATAAAAGAAATGTGTCCTAATGGAGTAGAATTCATCGCTTTAAATAGTCTTGTTTCTATATCAACCGGTAAACTTAATGCTAATGCCATGGAAGAAGATGGTCAATATGTATTTTTTACTTGCGACGCTAAACCATTTAGAATTAATACTTATGCATTTGATGGCGAAGCAATTCTAATATCTGGAAACGGAAGCCAAGTTGGACATTTAAATTATTATGTAGGTAAATTTAATGCATATCAAAGGACATATGTTTTAATGAATTTTGATAATAAAATAAGTAGTAAATTTTTGTATCACTATTTAAATGCATATCTTAAGAGTTATATAGATTTGAACTCTAAAAAGGGGTCTGTCCCATATATTACTTTACCAATGCTAACTACTTTTAAAGTTCCAATTCCGCCAATAGAAGTACAAGAAGAAATAGTAAGAATTCTTGACAAATTTAGCGAACTAGAAGCGGAACTAGAAGCGGAACTAGAAGCGGAACTAGAAGCGAGAAAGAGTCAATACGAGTTTTGGCGTGGCACAATCATTAGTAATTCGAATGGAAAAGATGGAAAACTTATTGAGTTACTATCTGGTCCTATAACTGACGGACCACATACTACACCTAAATTTGTTTCTGAAGGTATACCTTTTATTTCTGCATCGGCTGTTCATGAAGGAAAAATACATTTAAAAGATGCTCAAGGATTTATAACAAAAGAATTTGATAATGAATGTTCTAGAAAGTATAAGCCTAGGAAATGGGATGTCTATATGGTTAAGTCAGGATCTACAACTGGTAAAGTTGCTATTGTAGATATAGATGCTGATTTTAATATTTGGTCTCCTTTAGCTGCTATGAGAACTGATAATGAAATTACATCTAGATATTTATATCATTTGTTACAAACAAAGGATGTTCGAGAGCAGGTTCGAAATCGTATGAGTCATGGATCACAACCTAATTTAAGTATGAGAGTTCTTGAACAGTTTGATGTAAAAATACCTACATTAGAGGAGCAACACTGTATAGTTAATATACTTGATAAATTTGATAAATTAATTAACGATATATCAGAAGGTCTTCCTGCAGAAATTGAACTAAGAAGAAAACAATATGAATATTATAGAAATAAATTATTAAATTTTGAGGATATACAATATGAATAAAATAGAAAATTCTATGTATTGGTTATTTTTATTGATTACTACCGTAGTGATTATTTTGATTTTTGTTGAGATATTTCATCCTACACAAAATCAAATAGATATTTGTGAAACAATATTAATTAATGCTATTACAGGAGCATTTGTGTCATTATGTATATGTATATTTGATTACAAAAACGAGAGTGAAAGACAAGATACATTTTTTTTAAATAATATAAGAGATTATTATTTATGGTTACAAAGTTTTAAAGACAGTTTAAATAAAATTAAAAATAATAAAAACTATTTAAAAGTTTATGATGAATATTATTTTAGAATTAATTCCTATAATAATTTAATAAAAGAAAAAAATGACATCAGTTTTTATGCAAAACATCTTGATTTATTAGATGTGTACAGTATAACTGACGCGAAGGTGTTTTTTGTACTTGATTATATTGGAAAAAAGAATAAAAAAAATATAAAAAATGCGAAGACTTTAATTGATGAAACATTAGATTCTATTTGTGATGAACGTAATAGAATTAACATTTTAATGAGCAATATGCAAAAGTGTAAATTAAAAAAAGAATGGGAATTTTATAAAAAATGGTATAGTTGGGAGTGAGAAGTAATGAATAATATAGGTTTAATAAGTGAAAATGATAACTCTACTGTATTAGCAGAATATACAGGATTAAATAGAGTAACAACGTCTTATCAGAGTGAAGAGGCTCTTGAAAATGAGTTAATTAAAACTCTAGTTGAACTGGGTTATGAAAGATTAAATATTAATTCTGAAGATGAATTGATTCTTAATCTAAGAAAACAACTTGAAAAACTAAATAATTATCATTTTACTGATGGTGAATGGGATTCTTTCTTTACAAAAGTAATTGCTAATAAGAATGATTATATAATAGAAAAGACAAGATTAATTCAAGAAGATTATAAACAAGAAATAACTCTTGATTCAGGTGAGAAAAAAAATATCTATTTAATAGATAAGAATAATATTCATAATAATAGTCTTCAAGTATTAAATCAGTATGTTAATAATGATGGTAATTTTGATAATAGATATGATGTAACTATTTTAGTTAATGGTCTTCCTTTAGTTCATGTTGAATTAAAGAAAAGAGGAGTAGATTTAAGAGAAGCTTTTAACCAAATAGAGAGATATCAAAGAGATTCTTTCTGGGCAGGATCAGGATTGTATAACTTTGTTCAAATCTTTGTTATATCAAATGGAACATTAACTAAGTATTATTCAAATACTACAAGAGAGTTTCATATAAATAATCAAAAGAAAAAGAAGTCAAATTCATTTGAATTTACTTCATATTGGGCTGATCAAAAGAATAATGGGATTACTGATTTAATTGATTTTGCCAAAACTTTCTTTACTAAACATACGTTATTAAATATATTAACTAAGTATTGTGTGTTTACTTCTGAAGAAGATTTATTAGTAATGCGCCCCTATCAAATAGTTGCTACTGAAAAGATTTTAAATAGAATTAATATTGCATATAATAATAAGTTTTATGGAACCTTAAAATCAGGTGGTTATATTTGGCATACAACAGGTTCTGGAAAAACACTTACATCATTTAAAACTTCACAACTTGCTAGTAAATTAGATTTTATTGACAAAGTATTATTTGTTGTAGATAGAAAAGACTTAGATTATCAAACAATGAAAGAATACGATAGATTTAAAGAGGGAGCAGCTAACTCTAATACTTCAACGAAAATATTAGAGGGACAATTAAATGATCCAAATACCAAGATTATTATTACTACAATTCAAAAATTATCACAATTTATCAAGAAAAACGAGAACAGTGATGTATTTAATAAGCATGTAGTATTTATATTTGATGAATGTCATAGATCTCAATTTGGAGATATCCATAAAGCAATTATTAAGAAATTTAATAAATATTATTTATTTGGATTTACTGGAACTCCAATATTTCCAGAGAATGCTAGAACTGTTAAAGGTATCTCTGAAACAACAGAACAAATCTTTGGAGAAAGATTACATACTTACACAATAGTAAATGCTATTGCTGATAAGAATGTCTTACCATTTAGATATGAATATGTTGGAAGAGTAGATCTACGTGATGGCGTTCAAGATGAAAAGGTATATAATATTGATGAAGAAAAACTATTTGATAATCAGATTAGAATTTATATGATTACAGATTACATAATAGAGCATTTTAGTACAAAAACTAAGACATCAGAAAGCTATGTTTACTCAACCTTAGATAATGTTTCTGCAGTAGCTAAAAAACAAGATGTAGAAGAAATTAAGTCTAAGAAGAATATTAATGGTTTTAACTCATTATTTGCTGTATCGAGTATTAAAATGGCTAAAGAATACTATGCTGAATTTAAGAAACAGTTGGATATTAAAAAGAGTAATCTTAAAGTAGCTATAATATATTCTTATGGTGTTAATGGAGAAGATGGAGTTATTGATGAAAACTCTGAATCAACAGAAGCATTAAGTACAGATGATAGAACATTCTTAGAAAATGCTATTAAGGATTATAATAATATGTTTGGAACAAGTTATGATACATCATCAGAAAAATTCCAAAATTACTATAAAGATGTATCTCTAAGAATGAAAAATAGAGAAATAGATATATTAATCGTTGCTAATATGTTCTTAACAGGATTTGATGCAAAAACATTAAATACATTATGGGTTGATAAAAATTTAAAATGGCATGGATTAATTCAAGCTTTCTCAAGAACTAATAGAATCTTAAATAGTGTAAAAACATATGGAAATATTGTCTCATTTAGAAATTTAGAAGATAGACTAAATGAAGCACTTGCTAAGTTTGGTGATGAGAATGCACACGGTGTTGTATTATTAAAACCATATAAAGACTATTATTATGGATATGAAGATGATAATGGTAAAACTTTTGAGGGATATAAATCATTAGTGGAAAAGCTAACTTCAAAATTTACACCAGGAGAATTAATGCAAAGTGAAGCAGAACAAAAAGAATTTATAAAATTATATGGTGCAATATTAAAGGTAACTAACATATTATCTTCATTTGATGAATTTAAAGATGATGAATTAATTAATGAAAGAGATAAACAAGATTATCATAGTGTTTATATTGAACTTTATAATGAATTTAGAAATAAAGCTAAACAAGAAAAAATCGATGTTACTGAAGATGTAGTATTTGAAATGGAACTAATAAAATCAATTGAAGTTAATATAGACTATATCTTAACATTAGTTAAAAAATATCACGATTCTAATATGGAAGATAAAGAAATATTAGTAAGTATTCAAAAAGCTATTATGGCAAGTCCAGATTTAAGAAATAAAAAAGATTTAATTATGGCATTTATTGATTCACTAGATCAAGATTCAAATGTGTATGCTGATTTTGAATCATTTATGAATAGTAAGAAAAAAGAGGAATTAGATAAGATAATAGCTGACGAAGGACTAAATAAAGATGAAACATATAATTTTATTCAAAGGTCATTTGATAAAGGTAGAGTGGAAACGAATGGAGTAGAGGTATCTAATATATTACCTCCAATGAATATGTTCACTCCTAATAATGAACGCCAAGAAAAGAAAAATAAAGTAATTGATAAACTATTAGAATTCTTTGATAAGTTCTTCAGTATTACTGGAAAGTAATTATAGTTTAATGTAAAGTTCAGATAATCTGAACTTTTTTCATGGTATAATTATAGAGTAGTATGATGATAATTGCTAGATTTTAATAAATGGTGTAAAATATATATCAATTATTTATCAGGGGTGATGTTATGAATAGTACGCAGGCAAGTGCAACAATATTCGGATTTCAATTTCAAATAAATGCTGCAATATATTTGATGCTTAAATATTTTTCTGATTTTGATCAAATAAAGATTGAAGGAAGTCAAGAAGATATAGAACTGTTTTTACATGATAACAAAAAAATATATGCACAAGCTAAATCAAAAGAATTTCCTACCAAAGATAATAAAGGGCATTCTGAAAAATTAAAAGATGCACTTAGAACACTATCAAATGTTGATGATAGAGGAAATTATAATTTGATGTATATTAGTAATTTAGAAGAAAATCCGCTTAATTCTGGAACTAAAGAATTTGATGGTATTAGTTTTTTAAAATATGATGAACTAAAGGAAGTATCTAAGAAAAAAATTGATAACCAAATATCAAATGAAAATTATAATATTGATACAAGTAGATTGATTATTGCTAAGATACCGTTTTATGGTGATGATTGGGAACAAAGACATAGAGAAATTAGTAAAAAAATGTCAGAGTTTGTTTCTAATGTTAGCCCAAGTTTAAGTTCATTTGCAAATAGAATAATTATTATATGGGAAGAAGAATTTTTACATAACGCTTCTGTTAAAAGCCCGAAAATAACAATAAATAAGGAAAATGTGGTTTGGGGATTAGTAGTTTGTAAATTGCAATTAGATGATGTAAAGAAATTTGATGAAAAACTTGAAATTGAGGAAACGGATTTCTTAGAAGCAATAGATGAGTATGAAAAAATAATTGATATAAAGAGTTCGACTTTTCTAGATTATAATAAAATAATATCATTATATTCACAATATAAATTAAAGAGTGATAAATCGGTTTCAATATATGAATTTATTCAAGGGAATAAAGACGAGATATTTAATTTGATTTTTCCTGATAAAAATAGGGACGATATTGTTTTACAAGCATGTGCTAAAATTATAGCAAAGGAAATAATTCTAAGATCAAAAAGTATTGAAGAAATAAAGAGAGGAGTTGAAAATTATGGTAATAAATAGTATTGAAATTTCATCAGGTGATAAAAGAAAAAAATATAATTTAAAAAATGATTTTAATCTAATCTTTAGTGAAAAAAATTCAAAAGGTAAAACTACGCTTTTGAGGTTTATATTATATGGGCTTGGTTATAATATTCCACCAACAGAGGGAATTGGTGACTTTGATAAGTATAATGTCAATGTTGTATTAACAATTGATAAAAAACAAGTATTCTTAATTAGAAACGGTGAATCAATAACCATAAAAAATGATAACGATGAAAAAGTATTTTTGCTACCGGAAGAGCAATATGAACTTCAAGCATTACTATTTGGAATAGAAGATTTATTAATATTAGAAAATCTTTTGGCTGTATTTTATATAGATCAGGAAAAAGGCTGGACTATGCTAAACAGAGGTAAAATAATAGGCAATAATAGATTTAACATAGAAAACTATATATCTGGTTTATCAGGTAAGGATCTAGGAGATTTATATTATGAAAAGGATAAAATAAGTCAGGAAATTAAAAAATACAAAAACTTATTAAAAATATCTGAATTTAAAGATGAAATTGTTGATAACTTAGCTATTAGTAAAACAAATGAAGAGATTAGCCTATTAATAAAAAATAAAAATAAACTTGCATTTCAAATAGAATTAAAAGAAAAAGAAATCTCCGAAATAGATGATATTATTAAAGAAAATAAGCAGTTCATAGAATATATTGAAAATATGAAAATTATTGTAAAAGGAAATAATGGAGAAAGAATAGAATTAAAAAAAGATAATATACTAAATTATGATGAAAACGAAATGTATCTAAAATATAAGAAATCTTTATTAAATCATCAATTGTTTAAGTATAAAGCTGAATATGATAAAGTAATAAAGAAAATAGAAGAAAAAAATACATTGTTTGACATGAAAACAATCTTAGAAAATATGGAAGATAATATCAAAAATCTCAACCTTGACAAAAATGTTGTTGAAAATGTATTAAATAATCTTACAAACCAACGAAATAAAGTAAATAATAAGATTAAGAATTATTTATCTACTAACAATAATTATTTAAACTATTTTTACGATATTATAGATAAATATGCTATTGAATTAGAAATTAAGCAATTCATAAATAAGGATCATAGTATTGTACTTACAAGTAAACTTAAAGGATATAGTGGTAAAATACTAGCTCAATTAGCATTTGTATTTAAATTAGCATATCTTAAAACTATTGAAGAAAAATTTGGAATAAAATTGCCATTTATAATAGATTCACCAAGAACAAGTGAAATGAAAGAAGATGCAGCAATTGATATGATGAATATTTTACAAAGGGATTTTCAAGGATATCAAATAATAGTGGCTTCAGTTTATGATAATTTTGGTGATATAAAGATGAACAAGATAATTCTTGAAACAGGTGTTATAGATTAAAATTAGAAGCAGTAGAAAACAATTCTACTGTCTTTTTTTAGGTACAATTTAGGTACAAAAATACTAAAAAGCCACGGTTAATGACGTTTTATGCCAATATAAAAAGGCTCATATTTAAAGGGTTTAACGCAATTTAGTCTCTTTTAACTGAAGAGAGCAGGCCCCTCTGAAGAGGATAGAAGCTATTGCTTTTCTATGAAATTATGTACGAACATTAAATTTAGAGAATCTTAAAAGTATTTTATTGATTTTAGTTATATTTAATTTTTATGCTATAATTATATAGGTGATACTTGTGAATGTAATAGATAACATATTTATTATGGCTTTAATAATTATAACTGTATGTGCATTTATTGTATTTATTATTTCGATTATTTTTAATAAAATTAGAAAAACGAAAATAGATCGTGATGATTATGATAAAGTTAAAACATTTTACAATGATATATTAAAAAAGAATCATCCTGGGTATATTAATGGATATTATGCGGCTGTTGATTATTTTGAAACAGTTGAGGCAATTTGTGAAGAATTTTTAAATGGTCATAAAGATTTAGGCCAAAAACAATCTGACTTAATTTATGGTTTAAAAGACCCTATAATTATTAATGAGTTTAAAAATTTGAAACTTGATTTTTTAAACAAAGAAATAAGCAAGATATTAGTAGTTATTTATAAATATTATGATGAAAGAGGTGTATGGAAGAAATGAACTCAGTAGATAATAAATATAAATTACCTAATGTATCAATTAATAAGAAACAACTTCAAGCAAATTTATATATTAGTCAAGATAAATTAAAAGATGCCTGTGAAATTT